>TARA_R110002124_G_scaffold15740_1_pt1 | contig 37594 bp, 38 predicted proteins | sample TARA_R110002124 | Tara Oceans TARA_R110002124 (sample SAMEA4397445) | marine metagenome | biome: Polar Biome; feature: [SRF] surface water layer (ENVO:00010504); material: water (ENVO:00002006), including particulate matter (ENVO:01000060) such as... | depth 5 m
AACATTTTATTGTTTTGCTGTCCTATTTTCCTAGACCACTACAGATCCACTCTTTTCTCCTTTAGAACTTCAATTGCTTCTTCCCCTTTTGTTACTTCCCCAACAATTTCATAATTCAATTTTTTCAGATAATGTCTGTAAATCACCGAAATGAGAAGGTTGTCCTCCACAACGATTACTTTTTTCATTCAAAAATATTTAGTCGATAGATTTGGTTTAATTATCGCTCCTATTTCCTGATTCTTAAATAAAATTTTTTCATAAAAAAACCCTGCATATAAACATATACAGGGTTAAGCTTATTCTGTTAGGGTATAAATGCTATTTTTCTTGCTTTTCCTTTCCAAAAGCTTCGAATACCATTTTAAGATCGTTGGCTACATCTTCGCTGCTTCTACCTTCGATTCTGTGGCGCGGTATCATCGCTTTAATCTCCCCATCCACAAAGTATGCGAAAGCCGGTGAAGAAGGAGGATATTCGCTGAAATATGCACGAGCATGTGCTGTAGCTTCTTTATCCTGGCCCGCAAAAACAGTAACCATGTGATCCGGTTTTACTTCAGAATTTTCTAAAGCGATACCTAATCCCGGGCGGGCATTTCCCGCAGCGCAACCACACACTGAATTTATAGCCATCAACATTGTACCTTTGTACTCTTTCATAGCTTTATCTACATCTTCAGGAGTTTTGAGCTCTTCTACACCATAACGTGTAAGTTCTTCTCTCATCCATGAAGTATCCGGTCCTATTCCAAATCCAAATTGCATATGTTACCTCTTAATTTTAATGATATGTAAACTACTAAATATTTTTCTTTCAAACTCAGTCGATAAACGACGATCAACCACAACTCTAATTTAATCTAAATTATAATTTTCATTTTCTTCGTGGGCTTAGTTATTACTTGAACGCTTTTTAATAGCTTTTCGTATTGCTAATATTTTGGCCGAAAGGTTCTCAGAAAACGTATATAATTTATTGTACTTGTATTCATCAATAAAGCCATGCCGTTTCATTAACATAAAACTACTTCCTTAAGCGACCTATGCACATAACTTAAAAATCTCAATTGCTCTGGGTCAGTTTGTGAAGTGGAGCCTCCTGCAATGTTTAATGGTATTGATGTATAACTGCTCTACGAATTTGGGAACTAAGATTAAATTTTTCGTTTTCAAGCAAATTTTTTTACTGTGGAATAAACTTTCATAGTTAGTTCCATAGCTAACTGCCTGTGTGAAAAGTATTTTTAAGATCTCGTTTACTTAATTTTTTTAACCGTTCGTATAATTTGGTGGATAATCCTCCAAGGATTCAGAATCCATGGAGGATTTTTTCTTAAAAAATTAACCACCTTTTTCTACTCAAGCACTTTTCACACGAGCTGTAACTGCCAAACCTCTAATTTCTCAAACTTGAATGCCATACCATTAGATAGATGAAAAGACGATGAAAAACCCATCGTCTTTTGTCTATGGTCGTTTTATTTCGCGTCTTTAAAGTTTTTATTTACTTGATCCCAATTGATCACATTCCAAAATGCTGAAATATAATCAGGACGTCTGTTTTGGTAGTGTAGATAGTACGCATGCTCCCAAACATCAAGTCCAAGAATTGGAGTTAACCCATCCATTAAAGGACTGTCTTGATTTGCAGTTGAATGTACTTTTAAATTTCCACTTCCATTAACTGAAAGCCATGCCCAACCTGAACCAAATCTGGTTCCTGCAGCATTACTGAACTCTTCTTTAAATTTATCAAAACTTCCAAATGTCTCCTTAATTGCTTTGGCAATATCTCCATCAGGATCTCCGCCACCATTTGGTGATAAAATTGTCCAAAATAATTTGTGGTTAGCATATCCACCACCATTGTTGATAACGCCTTGTTTCACTTCTTCAGGCACTTCATCAATTCTGGTTAATACTTCTTCAATATCAAGATCTGCAAACGCATGCCCTTCCAAAGCTGCATTTACTTTGTTCGTATATCCTTGATGATGCTTAGTGTGATGGATTTCCATCGTTCTAGCGTCAAAATGAGGCTCTAGTGCATCGTATGCATATGGTAATTTGGGTAGTTCGTAAGCCATGGTTCCTCTTTGTTGATTATAATTTCTAATATTTAGACATCTACAAATGTGATGCCATCCTTTTATGCTCATTAAAATAAGCAATGACACCGACAATTTCGTTCCTATCCATATCTATAGTGTCTATCTTTGTAATTTGTTTACACTATTACCTTACAGAATATCTGATTTAAGTTCAAAAATGGACTATCTTCCAATCTCACACTTACTTTAGTTATTTATGAAATACGATTACGACGTTATAATTATAGGAAGCGGCCCTGCTGGATTTTCATGTGCTATGCAGAGTTCGAAATTTGATAAAAAAGTGTTGGTTGTTGAAGCCAATCAAGAACATTTGGGAGGCGCCTGGATTAACTCGGGAACCGTTCCAAGTAAAGCACTTCGGGAAACATCGCGAATAATTCAGCGCTATCAAAATCAATTTCCAGATGAGGCTAAAGAAAAGCCCTATGCAAAGTATTTAATGGGTGATTTACTCTCCTATAAAGATCAGATCCTGGAAAGCAAAAATAAGAAAGTAGAAAAAGATCTTTCCAAAAATGAAGTAGATACGTACCGTGGATACGGAAAATTACTTGATAAAAATACGGTAGAAGTTAAAAACTGGGAAGGTGAAAAAAAGAAATTCACGGCTGAGTATATTCTACTAGCTACGGGAAGCCATAGTAAAGTACCCGAAGGATTTGAAGTAGATCACGATGTGGTTTTGGATGATAACTCTGTGCTTTCGCTTACCCATATTCCACGCCGTTTGGTAGTTATAGGCAGTGGTATTAATGCACTTGAATTTGCTACTACGTTTTCTTCCCTTGGCACAAGGATTACCATATTAAGTTACACTTCAAAATTTCTTCCTTTTTTGGATGGGGACATTGCTGCAGAATTGAACAAGGTATTAACCGAGAGTTCCATTGAGGTTATACAACAGGTTCGTGATCTTGCAATTTCAGTTAATGATTTGCGTGGAACCGTTGAAGTAATGCACTCCATCAAAAACGATAAAGAAAAAGGCAGGAAATACGTTCTTGAAACAGAGCATGTTCTTTATTTAGGAAAAAAACTGCCTAACACAGCTGGTCTTGGGCTGGAAGAAATCGGAGTAAAGACCGATAAAGAAGGATTTATTGAAACAGATGCTACCTTTAAAACATCTGTTGGCAATATTTTTGCTGCCGGCGATGCTGCCGGTTTTCCTCGACTTGCATCCGCTTCTTTTTCACAGGGTAGAATTGCTTCTTGTGAGATGTTTCAGGATGATAACACACTGAAAATGCCAGAACAAATACCCTTCGCTATCTACTCTATACCTGAAATTTCAAATATAGGCTTAACACAAAAGAAAGCCGTTGAAAAAGGTTTTAATGCTGCTGTAGGAAGAGCCTTCTACAAAAACATTACTCAAGGTGATGTAAGTAATCAGAAAGTTGGACTGCTTAAGATCGTTTTCAATCAAGATGATTTTAAGATCTTAGGCATACACATTATCGGTGAAAGAGCCAGTGATCTCATCCATCTGGGCCAAGCCGTAATGAATCTTGGCGGCGACATCCGTTATTTCATCGACCATGTGCTGAATTACCCAACCTATAGCGAAGCTTACCGAATTGCCGCATTCAACGGAATTAATTTTGTGCATAAAGCAGGCGTTAAGTATAAAAAAATCCTGAAATAGGTATAAGATACTTGTGTAAAGTCAATGTTCAGATGTCGTAAAACACCTGTCCGGTTTAAAACTAAATGGGTTACAAAAAGTTGCAATAGCCTAAAAACCTAACACCCTGAGTTCCCACAAAGTGATGCCCTCGGCTGCTTCTAACTTAGGCTAAAAATAACGCCACCTCCATAAGTCAGACAAGGGGTTGCAACCCCTTGTCTGACTTATGGCCGTTTTCATTTCTCACTTTCAGCCAAGCATTGAGTTCATCGATCTGTTCCTCCTTCCAATAGATTTGACACAGCTTTTCGAACTCAGGTTTACAGGGCTGCGACAATTCATGACTGACGCTACACTAGATATAAGACGCAAGAACGCTTTGTTAATCTTATATCCAGAGATTAAACCCTAATTAAACATCGAACGTGGAACAGAGAAACTTCGAAGTTGGATGTTCAACGTTCTTCTGTTCAATGTTCACACAAAGTGATACGCTTTTGGCAAGCCTTTGGAGTCTTTTTCTACTTTGAAAGGAATTGTTTTTATGGGTTTTTCTTTCGTCCATTTTGCGAATAACGCCAACACCATTGCATCCACAATATCGTCTTCAGCAACTTCACTCCGGCGATATTCTTCTTTGATATCCCGGAAAAAATCATCCACAATAGGCTCTTCTTCTTCGATAAGTTTAAGCCTGTGTTTGATGCCTTTTTTCAAGTTTTTCTTCTGAAAAATTTCCCCATCGTTCAATTTCATAAACAAATGTTCCGGATGACTTTCCAGTACTTTTTCCTGTAATCCGGAATGCCTAGTTAACAAATCGTCAATCATTTGAATTTTTGGCGTGATATTCCAAGACTGCAGCGAAAGCTTTTTCTCCGTATATTCGTAGCTGATCATATTTGCTTCTACATAACTAGGAGCAGCGAGCGCCGGACGAATAGGAGGCGAAAATACGCTTGGTGAATACCTTCCACCCACTTCTTTTCTCATCAACGCATCGCATTCACGAGTGTATTCTTCGTCCTCTAAACCAATGGGCATATCTATGAATGTGCGATCCGTTTCAAGAAGCTTTTCTTCTAATTCTTCTTTGGTTTTCAGTATTTGATAACGCTCATTTCCCTCATCGAATGAAATGAATAACCATCCGACTTTACATCCATCAATTCCACCTGTTTTCATCAGCTTAACTTCTTTTTTAATTGAATATGGAGCTCATCCAGTTGATGCTTATCAACTACATCAGGACTGTTATCCATCAAACTTTGGGCTTTTTGATTCTTTGGGAAGGCGATCACCTCTTTCAAACTTTTTGCTCCCGTTAACAACATCACTGCACGATCTACTCCAAAAGCAATTCCGCCATGAGGAGGAGCCCCATATTTGAATGCATCTAGCAAGAAACCAAATTTCTCTTGCGCTTCTTCTTCTCCAATTCCCAGCAATTCAAATACTCTTCGCTGTAATTTCTGATCATGAATTCTGATAGATCCACCACCAAGCTCATTTCCATTTAATACTAAATCATAAGCTCTGGCTTTAACCGCTCCTGGATCTGAGTCCATCAATTCCATATCTTCTTCTTTTGGAGAAGTGAATGGATGATGCATGGCGTGGTATCTTCTACTTTCTTCATCCCATTCCAATAATGGAAATTCAGTTACCCAAAGAAACTTATAAGAGCTTTCATCAATAAGATCAAACTCTTTACCCATCATCAACCTTAGCTGGCCAAGTTGTTTTAACACTGCTGGTTTTGGTCCGGCAAGTATAAGAACAAGATCGCCAGTTTCAGCTCCTGAAGCCTTTACCATTTCAGAAACAATTTCTTCCGTAAGGAATTTTCCTACACTGCATAAAGGGCCATCTTCCTGCATTTTGATGTAGATCAATCCGCCTGCTCCGGTTTCTTTTTTTACACGGTCTGTCAACCTATCAATAGCGCCACGTCCCATTTCGCCTTGTCCCGGAATAGTGATTCCAACAACAGCTCCGCCATTCGCCACCGTTCCTGAGAACACTTTAAACTCAGCATCTTTTACAATACCGGAAAAATCTTTGAACTCTAATCCAAAACGAATATCCGGTTTGTCAGAACCGTACGTGCTCAGCGCATCTTCGTAAGATATTCTCTGGAATGGAATTTCTACTTCATAGCCAATTGTATCCTTAAATACTTTTTTCATCAATGCTTCGTGCGTAGCATAGATGTCTTCTTCATCAACAAAACTCATCTCAACGTCAATTTGAGTAAACTCCGGCTGACGATCAGCTCTCAAATCTTCGTCTCTAAAGCACTTCACGATTTGGAAATAACGATCAAATCCTGAAACCATCAGTAGTTGTTTGTACGTCTGCGGACTTTGAGGAAGTGCAAAGAATTTCCCTTCGTTTACTCTACTTGGCACCAAATAATCTCTGGCTCCTTCCGGAGTGCTTCGCATCAACACGGGCGTTTCAACTTCTGCAAAATCCAGATTATGATAAAATGAGCGAACAGATTCATAGAACTTTGATCGAAGCATCATTTTTTTTTGCGCTTCAGGTCTGCGAAGATCCAAGTATCGATATTTGAGACGAACATCTTCATTCGTTGTAATTCCATCTTTGATCTCAAATGGTGGTGTTTCAGCTTCTGAATAAAAAACCAGATCTGTAGCTTCCACTTCAATTTCGCCCGTAACTAAATTTGAATTCTTATTTTCATCACCACGGCTTATCACTCTTCCTTTCACTCCAATCACGTATTCCGCTCTCAGCCCTTCTGCTTTTGCGTGGAGTTCTATATCCGTTTCTGTAAATAAAACCTGCGTAATACCGTATCGGTCTCGAAGGTCGATAAAGATCACACCGCCAAGATCACGGCGTGGACCAACCCATCCGTTTAATATTACTTCATCACCAATATTCTTGGTTGTTAATTCTCCGCAGGTATGTGTTCTTTTTAAAGTCATTTTTAAGTTAAAGTGAATCGTAGAATGAATACTTTGGTTATAGAATCGCCAAAAATAAGGAATAGAATAACGAATAGCTTGTTTGATGTCAGCCGAAACAATTTTTTTAATCAATACCTTTTGCACTTTTTTTATGACAGGATTGATCTGGTATGTTCAACTGGTTCATTATCCCTCTTTTCATTTTATAGATAAAGATGCATTTAGTGAATTTCATGCGCACCACTCACTAAAAACAGGCATTATCGTAATGCCTGTAATGAGTTTAGAATTAGCAACTTCAGGCGCTTTAGCTTGGAGTGATGGCTGGTTTAGTTTAAATGCGTTTGGATTTTATTTTGTGATTTTGATCTGGCTTTCTACACTTTTCTTTTCTGTACCCAAGCATAATGCTCTTGCTCATGGCAAGGTGGATTCTTTGATTGATGGATTAGTACATACAAACTGGATTAGAACTGTTTTATGGAGCATTAAGAGTGGCCTCAGTTTTTGGGTACTTTTCTAACTTTGCAATTATTCTCTGAATCGGAAAACATGTGTGTTGACATAGCGAGGGTCATTCTTGTAGATGTCAGGTAATTCGTTGATAGTTTTGGTTGAGTTGAGCAGGAGATGTTTAACCCCCTCCTTCACTCTATTTGAATGCTTTTTTGTACGAAAAAAGCGTTTTGCTAAAAAAAGTATTCATGTTTTCTCAAAGACTTTAACCATGAATATTTGTGAATTGAGAAAAATCTATTACATTTATGAAAGGAATTATTTATCAAAATTAATGATTTACTTAAATAGTAGAACTTTATGACTATAATAGAGTATACTATCCAACAACATCTATAGTTAGATACATTCAATGTGCATATTGTAATATTGGTTAAACTATAATAGATTGGAAAATCGAGGTTGCTATGACGATTCCAGTACTTTTAAATAATATAGAGAACAAAAACAAAGGATTTAATAGAAGGTTAACCATAAATTATTGGATAACGAGCTTTAAGAGCTATGCAATTAGTTTTCTAGAAAATCTATTAGATGGCTTAATAGATAAGACCGTTTCAAGGGTAATTGAAAATAGAGTTCAGCTTTTAGAACTATACCAAGTTGCAAATGATATTCAGCTTGAAGAAGCAAGAGAAGCTTATCCACACATTATCAATGTTCGAAAAATAATCTCTAAGCAAAATAATAACTTTGCAAATATTGATTATGCAGGAAGGGAGGACTTGAAAGTAGAGTTTACTAAATTAGTTAAATTAGTAAACCGTATTGAAGCTCGTATTTATTCAAAAACGTTTAAAAAAGATAATAGTGAGCCGATCCCAGATTACATAAAAAAACAAGTCATCTCAAACAGTCAAGAAATTATAGGAAATGCCCTACTCAAAGAGGCAAATTGTTGAAGTATATTTTGATTTCGATGGAGAAACTAAACCTCACCCAGCTATAATACTTTCAGTTGAAGATGTATTTCTTACTGAGGAGTTTTATCTCTGCGCCATGATAAGCACATCTGATAGGCCCGATGAATTTTCTTTTCCTCTAAGAGATGAGGATGTTATTAAGCCTTTGAAGACTGGTTCTTGTGTTAGAGCACATTTAATAGCACCAATATCAGAGGAACAGATAAATAAAGCCACACCTATAAATCATGTAAAGACCGATTCATTTCAAAGGTTAATTGACCACATTGATGAAGTTGTATTCGGGCTAGATTACACAGAAGAAGAATAGCATTTAAACAATACAACTACTATTATTTTGAATATTTTGATTTAAGTAGTATAGTTAGATTCATTAAATTTTGATTAATTTAATTTTAATGTCTTAAGGATAAATAAAGGTGTGGTCAAAAAATCCAAAAAAAGCTTTAACCATACTTTAACTTTTTTTTGAAAACCAGCGTTTAATTATACTTAAACGCATAGCCTTTTGAGCCTGGGGAGGTCTCATGGACGACATTGCCACCATTGTTGCAGACGGCAACGAAATATTCAGACATGGATTGAGTTCCATTCTTCGTGAGGCTGATTTTAATATCCTCAGTGAGGTAGATAATGGTGCGCTTATTTTAACCGCTTATGAAAGTGTGCTTCCTGAACTTTGTGTGCTTTCCTTTGATATGCCGGAGATCAGTGGAATTCAGTTGGCAAATAAAATTGTTCAAAAATTCCCTACTGCTAACATCCTGCTACTTGCTCAGCATGCCTCTGAAGAGATACTTAATGAATTTCTAGATTCCGGGGCAAATGGACTGCTTCTTAAATCAGCTGATAAAATCGAACTTGTTGAAGCTGCAAAAAAAATAGCTTCAGGAGAAACCCATCTGGGCAAGCAATTCTCCAAAATGATGACCAGAGAATATTTACGATTATCTCGTTTGAGAAAAGGAAATCGATCACCCATAACACCCAGAGAGCAAGAAGTGCTTTCCTATTTAGTTAAAGGCTTCACCAGTTCAGAAATTGGCGAACAACTATATATCAGTTCCAGAACTGTAGATAAACATCGCACTAATCTTCTCAAAAAACTGGGATTAAAAAACACTGCCAGTTTAGTCCACTATGCACTCAGCAATAAAGAAATTTAAGTTACTTTTCTTTATCAACGCTACGGCTAAAAAACGGAAATTCTCTGCCTGACGAGTTCCTGCTTCTGTAATTTGTGATTTGAATTTTGGTATTTGGTTCTCTCTACATAAAAACACGTAGATAAAATACGCAAATCTCTCCATTGAGCATGAACTAACTTAAAGTTATGTTAAAATTGCAAATGGGGTAATAGCCGTCTGTAGATGATATTAGCCGTCCTACATTGATTTGGGGACGGCTTTTTTATTGAATGGCAGTACTTTTTCTAAATGCTTTCTTATTTTTCCTTCAAGCTCATTGTTTTCTGAAGCTGTCTGTTTTCATGGAATTTCATCTCCACCAAATTGTTATGTTCCCGAACCTGCTTCCCAAGTGTAAACAGATCATAGACAGAACCTGCGAAAAAGAGTCCACCGGAAGCAAACCATCCTAATCCGGTACCATATTTTTCTAGGTAAAACCGTTGAAATCCAAGCGTCCCGAACATTCCGACTAACCAAAGCAGGTAAGCAATTTTTTTGGATTTAAATTGACTAGGCTCTTTTAATCTCTTCGGGATCAGTGATTTTTTCCCGCTTCCTGCTTTCTCTAAAAATTCCTCAATGCTTACCAAAATTCGTTTCGTAAGCCGTTTCACCCTTGGATTATCTTCTCTTGCCAGATCCAGCTCTCCCTCCAGAATCCCCTTTTCAAAATCAAATTCATCCAACAACTTGTTGATGTCTATTCTACCATTCAGATGAGCTTTTATCTTACGGTTCAGGTTTTGCAAGGAGTCATGAATAGAGGCGATCAGATTGGACTCTTCCCTTTCTTCATCACTAAGATCTTTCACCACTTCTTCGTATTTCTCATGCGCTTTAAGAAATACATTCTGTGCCACATACACTAATTCCAGTTGATCTGATCTGTTCACGATAGTTAGTTATTCTAGTATATTATTGGAAACCATAGTAAGCTATTACCCATAATTACAGGAATTGTTACAGGTTTCTATAGATTGAATGATCGCAGGAGCTTAAATGAATTTTCTCCGCCTTAATCTTTCTTAAACATTCTGGGGTTTTTATTAATAAATGATTTGATCATTTCTTTCACGAAGAAGCTTTTCCCACTTTTCAAATACCCAAAACCGATAAAACTTATCGTAAATGCACCAATTGCGTTTACGATAATATCCCACATGGTGTCTGTTAATCCGGAAGGATCGCCCAACATTGGTTTTTGCATATTTGCGCCCAACAGTTGATCCACACTAAATTCAAAAATCTCCCAAATTGAGCCAATAGTTACTCCAAAAGCAAATGCGAATAAAGCAATAAAACTAGGCGCCATGTTCATGTGCGCCTTTTTACTCTCATTTAAAACGTACACAAGTAAAAACCCAAAAATACCCATCAACAAACCTGCAGACGTATGTAAGCCAATATCCCACCACCAAAGGCGGTTATAAAAATCGAGGACTTCTCCAAGGTATAAAGCAGAAAAAACGAATACCACTGCAATAATATGCATCTCTGCCGGTATCTCCATTTGCATACGTTTTCTAAAAATAACCGGTGCAAAAAGTATCGCTAAAATACTTGTCACCAGAAATAAAGACAGCCAAGATTGATTATAAAATAGCATTCCCCATTCAATGACAAGTAAGACAAAAAACACTCCTATTATTCTTCCATGAAGGGTAGATACTTTTAATTCGTGAAGATCTGTGGGGTGTACATTCATAAGAAAAGTGTTTTATTGGGGGAACTTGGTCTGGTTGTTAAAACCTTTTAGAATATTTGGATTTGAAACAATTCTGGATGACAAATTTTCTTAAAATAATAAATGCCCAACTAATTTCTGAATTGGGCATTTAATTATGTCGCTTTAACTAAAAAACGAACTGTCCGCTAGCTAGCGGATTAATGAGTTATGCGCTCTACCCGAATTTTTCTCTTACTTTTTTCCACACATACTCCCTTCCCTTTGCAGTTTTTAATTCTTTTTCTCTTTTCATTGCTTCCGACCTGGTTTCAAACTCCTCGGTAAAAACCATTTCCCATGGCTGATATCTTTTGGTGTAGCTCTTGTTTCTCTCATGGTTATGTGAAGCTAATCTCTTTTCAGCATTGGTTGAATACCCAATGTAAATTTCATCGAATTTTGAACTATATATAGCATATACCTGAAACATACCCTAAAATAAAAAAACTCAGCTTGTTTCCAAGCTGAGTTTTTTCTAAATGTACCGTGGGACGGAATTGAACCGTCGACCTCACGATTATGAGTCGTGCGCTCTAACCATCTGAGCTACCACGGCGTTACATTCTTCAATAAATTCTTACTCCAAAAGCAGGCAACGGAATTGATCCGTCCGCCAGCCGGCGGATTTATGAGTCGTGCGCTCTAACCATCTGAGCTACCACGGCGTTACATTCTTCAATAAATTCTTACTCCAAAAGCAGGCAACGGAATTGATCCGTCCGCCAGCCGGCGGATTTATGAGTCGTGCGCTCTAACCATCTGAGCTATGTCCGACTTCCGGCGGAACCACGGCGTTAAATCAATAAATTGAAAGCATCAAATAACAAATACCAAAAACTAGTTTTGTGTATTTGTGCTTTTATGGCAATTCTTTTTTTTAAAGAACTTCAAATATAAGGACTTCCTGCATCAACCGTAAACAAATTTTAGGGGAAATCTGCTAAAACTCATTCCTAAGTTTGTTACCTTTGGTTTTTACTTCAACAACTTTTCCAAAGTTGCACTAAAAGCTCTTAATAGAATCGCTTATTTAGACTTTGGAAAAGTCAAAAACTGAGACATGGCGCAGAAGATTACAAAAAGAGAAAAAGATTATTCACAATGGTATTTAGATGTTGTTAAAGAGGCGAAATTAGCCGAGCATTCTCCTGTGCGAGGCTGTATGGTCATTCGCCCTACAGGTATGTCTTTGTGGGAAAATATGCAGCGCGGATTAGATGACATGTTTAAGGAAACGGGACATGAAAATGCGTACTTCCCTCTTTTTATCCCAAAATCGTTTCTTTCTAAAGAAGCCCAACACGTAGAAGGTTTTGCAAAAGAATGCGCCGTTGTAACTCACAGTCGCCTTATGGCGGTAGATGGTGGCGTTGAAGTTGATCCGGAATCAAAACTGGAAGAAGAATTGATCGTTCGCCCAACTTCAGAGACTATTATTTGGGATACGTACAAAGGTTGGATTCAATCTTATCGTGATCTGCCCATTTTGGTAAACCAATGGGCAAATGTAGTTCGCTGGGAAATGAGAACCCGACTATTCTTGAGAACAATGGAATTCTTGTGGCAAGAAGGGCATACCGCTCATGCTACTGAAGAAGAGGCTCAAGAAGAAACGTTGCAGATGCTGGAAGTGTATCGCACTTTTGCTGAAGAATTTATGGCGATGCCTGTAACAACCGGAGTAAAAACAGCAAGCGAACGTTTTGCCGGCGCCGTAGAAACCTATTGTATTGAAGCTTTAATGCAGGACGGAAAAGCCTTGCAAGCCGGAACGTCTCACTTCTTAGGTCAAAATTTTGCGAAAGCTTTTGATGTGAAATTTCAGGATAGTGACGGAGATCATAAATATGTTTGGGCAACCAGTTGGGGCGTTTCAACTAGATTGATCGGTGGGTTGATTATGACACATTCTGATGACCAAGGATTAGTTATTCCTCCACGTTTAGCTCCAACTCAGGTTGTTATTGTTCCTATCTACAGAAGTGATGAAGAAAGAGAAATGGTACTCAAATATGGCGACTCAATTTTTAACGAACTGAAAGAGTTGGGAATCAGAGTCAAATTAGATAATCGTGATAATTACAAGCCAGGATTCAAATTTGCGGAGCACGAAGCTCAGGGAATTCCATTAAGAGTTGCCATTGGACCTCGTGATGTTGAAAAAGGAAATGTAGAACTAGCCCGAAGAGACACACTGAGTAAATCTTTTGAATCCAGAGATGGAATTGGTTTGATGGTTAAAGAGTTGTTAGAAACCATTCAATCTGATCTTTTTGAAACAGCTAAAAAACGTACAGAAGATGGCACTTCTGAAGTTGAATCGTATGAAGAATTCAAAAAAGTGCTTGATGAGAAAGGTGGTTTTATTTACGCACATTGGGATGGGACTCCTGAGACGGAAGAGCTGATCAAGAATGAAACAAAGGCAACGATTCGCTGTATTCCATTGAAAGGTGATAAAGCAGAAGGAAAATGTATGGTTACCGGAAAACCATCCAACCAAAAAGTGTTATTTGCTAAATCTTACTGATATTAAGACCACAGAGATCACAAAGTCTTTAATGTTTTATACATTATAAAAATGCTTAAGCCTCCATATCCATATTATCTATGTTCTGCTAAACAATGTCGCAGAATGGATGAGCGAACGATCAATGAGTTTGGCATTGACGGTTTCACATTGATGGAAATCGCTGGGACTAAAGCTGCGGACTTTATTCAATCAAAAATTCCAGAGGAATCAATTATTTTATTTCTATGTGGAAAAGGAAATAATGCCGGAGATGCATTAGTTGTAGCGCGAATTCTATCCCAAAAAGGATATCATTGCAAAGTTTGTTTTTTATCCAGAACTGATGATTTAAGTCCGAATGCTCAAAAGAATTTGACATTATTAAAAAAACTAAATGAGAATATATCATTTTCAAATCTCTCCGATATACCTGACTTCAACATGTATGATATTATCATTGATGGAATGCTTGGCACGGGATTGAATTCAGATGTGCGAGAGCCTTACAATGAGGTAATTCAAAGAACCAAAGAGGTTCACGGTTTTATGATTTTTTCGATGGATATTCCAACAGGACTCAATGCTGACAATGGTCGGATTATGGGCGCAGCCGTGAAAGCAGATTACACTTTAACTTTCGGAGCTTTGAAAGCCGGTTTTTATTTGAATGAGGGATTTGATCTTTCCGGTGAAATCATTCTTTGTGAGCTTCCTTTTCCAAATCATTTTAAAGAAAAAGCAGCTTATCTGATTGATGAAAATTGGGTAAATGAATTAGGTGAAGAGGAAAAAAAACGAGCTCACAAATATGATGGTGGAGTTCTTTACGTAATTGCCGGCTCTGAAGGTTTAACCGGAGCGGCTGTTTTGGCTTGTAAAAGTGCTTGGGCAACGGGAATTGGGGCTGTTGTTCTAATCACTCCGAAAGGATTATTGGAAATCTATGAGAAGAATCTGATTCAAATCATTAAAAAACCGGTTGGTAACAATCAGGATGTTATTTTTTCAGAAAAACATCTAAAGGAAGTTCTAACTGTTTTGAGTGAGAAAGCGGGCAATCTTTTAATTGGTCCCGGGCTTGGAAGAACTCCTGAAACTAGTTCATTCATCCAACAGCTGCTTTCTGAATTTGAAGGCGATGTAGTACTTGATGCTGACGCTCTTTTTGCCTTATCTAGGAATAAAGACTGGGAAAAGCCGAGCAAATCAAACTGGATATTAACACCACATCCGGGCGAATTGAAGACATTATTGGGTTCAGATATTTCTGATGATTTTGATCGGCTTATTCAGGTAACTCAGTTCTCAAAGCAAAAGGAAGTGACCGTTCTTTCTAAAGGATTTCCCGGAATTCTTGCAACAACTTCAGGGGATGCTTATTTAACAGGCTATGATACCCGAATATTTTCACGAGCAGGCTTTGGAGATGTGCTTGCAGGCAAAGTGAGTGCTTATTTATTGATAACTAAAAATAATGAACTAGCTTGTATACATTCCTTGCTTCACGGCAAAAAAAAATCTATCTCAAAAAATGAACACAGTCACAGCCTTGAACCGCTTGACTTAATTTAAGTCTGAATTCCAATAAAGAAATTTTTAACAAAATATCGCAAGCTTCCGGGCTTCCTATTCCTGATAACAACTATTGGAATACTATTCGCTACACTATATCCTTCGGTTAAATCTTTTTCTATAAATATATGGGACTATGACAAACTTGGGCATTTCATCATGTTTGCTGGATGGACTTTTTTCTACGGATTATATCGGGCGTTTAAAAAATCAAAAAAACCTAATCTCTTGCTCGTTTTCTTATTGGGCACTTTCTATGGGTTATTGATTGAATTTCTTCAATTCGTGTTGCCTACAAATCGGAGTCCCGAGACAATGGATTTTATAGCAGATATGTTCGGAGCCTTGTTCGCGATTTGGTTATTGCATCTTTTATTTAAGAAATTATTTAATGGAGAAGAACCCTCATCTGCATGAACATGTAATATCGAAAAACTAAGAAGAGTATTTAATTATTAGAGCAACATTCAATAATCCAATTGCTCTATGAAAAAAGAACCTCAATACGATTTAAAAAAACACTACTTCATCCTAACAGAAGTTGGCCTTATCTGCTCATTACTATTCTTAATCGCTGCAACAAATATTGAAATTAAAAGCGATTTACAAAGTAACATTTTCGATCAAATCTCAATCGAACCTGATAAACTTTTAGAAATTCCCATCACAAAAGAACCCGAAAAAATAGCTCCACATAAACCTATGATATTCACTCCAAAACCTAATGATCTGGTTCTTGAGGTTGATATTCCTGATTTTCCCGAATTTGGCGACTTTACTAATAAGATTATTCTTCCTCTTAAACCTGAAGAAAACCCTGAGAAACCCGTTACTTACCTCCCGGTTATGCCTACAATTATCGGTGGACAAAAAGCCCTGTATTCAAAAATAAAATATTCGGAAATTGCACAGAAATTAGAGATTGATGGCAGAGTGGATGTAGAATTTGTAATCGATAAACAAGGAAATGTTACTAATCCAAAGATTGTACGCTCTGTACACCCCGAATTAGACAAAGAAGTACTCCGTGTAATTCAATTAGTAAGGTTTTCTCCAGGGGTTCAAAACGGTATCTTGGTTAAGGTAAGAATGGTTCAACCAATCTATTTTAAACTAAAAAGATAGTATTTACGTTATTGAACAGAATAATATCCAAAAAAGCTCGTTTTTTTTACATAAATCATAAAATATAACTTGCAGTCAAACCGAAATATCATTTTCTTTCAAGTTCAATTTTAAAGGCATTCTACCATGATAAATAGAAGAAAAGATTCTAAAGCTGATTTAAAGCGATCCTACACTGTCTACCTAGAAGTAGGTATGATTGTAGCTTTGCTTTTTATGATAGCTGCTGTACGGATTAATTTATACAGTGCACCTCCAACTCCTCCTCCGGTCGATGATCAGGAAGAAGTAGTAATGGAAGAAGCAATACAAACCAAACAAATTGAAACTCCTCCTCCTCCTCCGCGTCCACCCGTTCCTGTTGAGGTACCCAATGATGAGATTATCGAAGATGAGATCCTTGATATTGCAGAATTTGATTTGGACGGACCAATGGATCTTCCACCACCACCACCACCGCCTGATGATGAAGAAGAAGAGATTTTTATAGTAGTTGAGACTATGCCTGAAGTAAAAGGGGGCATCGCAGGATTACAAAAAAGAGTAAAATATCCGGAAGTGGCTATACGAGCAGGAATTGAAGGCAGAGTTACTGTTCAATTTGTTGTAGATGAGGAAGGTAATGTTATTAATCCTAGAGTAATTAGAGGTATCGGTGGCGGTGCTGACGAGGAAGCTCTAAGAGTTATCCAAACAGCTAAGTTTTCCCCTGGTATGCAACGTGGACGGCCGGTTCGTGTACAAATGAGTTTACCAATATTATTTAAGCTAAGTAACTAATACTCATATTGCTTATTGAATTTAAGGCGTGGATTTTTATTCACGCCTTTTTTATGTCTGAAGTTTTGACTTTAAACCTTTTAATACTGCTATTAAGTTTTTATAGCCTACTTTTGAAATAGACCCCTCTAATTCAGTCCACTCTACTTTTTCTATTCCTTCTGATGTTTCAGGGGCAAAATTCTGATCGTTATCTTCAAACTGCATACTATACCAGAACGTGGTTTTATTATAAAGCTTCCCTTTCTGCTCGTAAGAATGATAAGTGCTTACCAGCTCATCTTTTATAATAGGCAAAGCATTCGCATTTACTTCCTCCATTACTTCACGTCTGGCACACATCTCTCTAGACTCTTTCTTTTCCCTTTTACCTTTAGGGATATCCCAAACTCCATTTCTGAAAATGAGTAATACTAAAAACTCATCCGTTTTTGATTTTTTAAAAACTACACCACCACCGGCCTCGATATCTTTAGTTTTCACTTTTAGACTCTTCAGACTCAGAATTATCACCTTTTTTAGATTCGTCTGCGTAATTCAGCCTAAGCGTTGTAAGAGTTTGATCAAGAAACCCCTTTAGTTCTTGAGGAAGATTTCCTTTAGTGTATTTCTCTAACATGTTCAATGTGTCGATAGCATATTTAGCTGATGCCAGATCTTTATCCATTTCATCAGTAGAAGGGTTTTTCATTTTGCCTAATCCCATCATGGCAATTTGTTGGTGCTGTTGAATTAACATCATGCACAATAATTGATCTTGTTGTTCAGGATTTAAGTGGTCTGTATTCATTTTTTCTTTTGTTTTAAGTTATTTATAAAAATAAGGGCTTTTCAACTAAATAAAGTTCATTTTTAATTATCTTGATATTCTTTCTAATATTTAAAAATTAATTATCCGAATGGCAATTGTAAAAGCCTTTAAAGCGTGGAGACCTACTCAAAATTCTTTCAAAGATATAATAAGCGTCCCATACGATGTAATAGATTCAGCAGAAGCTCTTAAACTTGCAGAAAATAAACCCAATAGTTTTCTTCATGTGATCAGACCTGAGATTGATTTACCTGAAAATACCGATATATATTCAGAAGAAGTATATAGAAAAGGAAAAGAAAACCTCGACTCTCTATTGAGTTCATCTGACTTTTTGCAAGAAGAAAATGACGCTCTTTATTTATACAAACTAACTTGGAAAGGAAGGTCTCAATCAGGAATATTCGGTTGTGTAAGCACTCGGGAGTATGATGAAGATATTATTTTAAAGCATGAGCTTACACGCCCTGACAAAGAAGACGATCGAACAAAACATATTATGACTCAACAGGCACATGCCGAACCTGTGATGATTACTTTTGATGATACGGAAGGTATTTCCGATGCAATGAAGAAGATTGAATCTTTGGATCCGGTTTATAATGTTATGATGGATGAAGTTGAACACACTATTTGGAAAATCAACGAGCCTTCTTCCTTTGTTGATTCTTTTTGCAAGATTAAGAACTTATATATTGCTGATGGACACCATCGTTGTGCGAGCGCATCCCGAACAGCTAAACTAATGAGTTCTCAAAATCCTGCTCACTCAGGGAATGAAGCTTATAACTTTTTTCCGGCTGTGATTTTCCCCATGCAGCAAATGGAGATATTGGCTTATAACCGAATTGTATTTTCAATCCCTGATAATTTTATAGCTCAAATTGAAAAGAACCTTTCAATCAAAAAAACAGAAAGTTCTGTACCCGATAGAAAAGGAACTGTTTGTATTTATTTAAAAGATCAATGGTATTCTGTTTTGCTTCCAGAGAGCTCTAAGAACGATGTTGCTTCAAATTTAGATGTTGCTCGACTTCAGGAGTTTATATTGGAACCTCACTTAGGAATTACCAATCAAAGAACAGACACTAATATTTCGTTTGTTGGTGGCTTAAAAGGAACTAAGATTCTGGAAAAATTAGTTGAATCAGGCAGTGCTGAAATGGCAATAAGTATGTATCCGACAAATATTGCAGAATTAGTTGCTGTTTCTGATGCGGGACTGTTGATGCCTCCAAAATCAACTTGGTTTGAACCAAAATTGCGCTCGGGATTTTTAGTACATACCTTCTAGCCACTCTCATTTAACTCACTCAAAATAACTTTTCCAATGAAACGCGTTCATAATTTTAGTGCAGGTCCAGCTGCTTTACCTCTGGAAGTTTTAGAACAAGCTCAGAAAGAATTCACAAACTATCAGGGAACCGGCTCTTCGATCATGGAAATGAGTCACCGAGGACCTGAATACACAAAAGTTGATGCGGATGCTACTTCCAGTCTCAAAAGAATTTTAGGTTTGGGCGATGATTTTGAAGTGGTATTTCTTCAGGGTGGTGCCAGCCTTCAATTTCTACAAGTTGCGATGAATTTTTTAGGCGAAGGAGAAACTGCTGATTATATCAATACCGGTGCTTGGTCACAAAAAGCGATTAAAGAAGCTAAAGCTTTCGGAACGGTGAATACTGCATACAGTAGCGAGGTCTCCAACTTCAACCGGGTTCCTGCCAGTAATGAATTGAGCTTAACAGAAAATGCGAATTATGTTCATTTTACCTCAAACAACACCATTTTCGGTACTCAATTTCCAACTGAACCTGAAACCAACGGAGTTCCTTTAATTTGTGATGCTTCTTCTGATTTCCTTTCACGCCCTATAGACATTCAGAAATATGGTTTGATATACGCCGGTGCGCAAAAAAATCTGGGTCCTTCAGGAGTAGCCGTTGTCATTATTAAAAAAGACTTCTTAGCGAAGATCAAAAAAACCAATATCCCAACTATATTGGATTACAGAACTCATGTTGCTAAGATGTTTCATACGCCTCCAACTTTTACTATTTATCTGGTAAGCTTGGTGTTGAAATGGTTAGAAGAGAAAGGCGGCCTCCCGTATTTTGAAAAGCTTAATACTCAAAAAGCTGAATTGTTGTATGGTACAATTGATAGTGATGACTTTTATCGCGGAACTGCTGAACTGGATTCAAGATCTAAAATGAACGTAACCTTCCGTTTACCTTCTGAAGAACTGGAACAAACTTTCTTAAAAGAAGCAAAAGCGCACGATCTTGTAGCGCTAAAAGGACACCGAAGTGTGGGAGGAATCCGTGCAAGTATCTATAACGCTTGCGAATTGAGTAGCGTTGAAGCATTAGTTGATTTCATGAAAGATTTCCGATCTAAGAACGGATAAAAGACACAAGATTTAAGATGTAAGAAAAAACCTATTCATTGATTTTCTTACATCTTGTGTCTTAACTCTAATAGCTACTTTAGGTCCAACATCGTAAGTACATGGTCGACTGTATAGGGAACAAACGCGAGCATATACAAAATTCCCCAAGCTGCTCCGGCAATATGTGCTTCGTGATTTATTTTCCCCTCTTTTTTACTCGCATAAATACTATAACCGATAAATATTGCTCCGAATAAGACGGAATAAATTGGTATAGGTATAAACATCAAATAAAGTGGCTCAAAAGGAAATAATAAAATAAAGCCAAAAAGAACTGCTTCAACGGCGCCGGAAGCTCCTAATGTAGCGTACTGCGGGTTATCTTTTTCGCGAATCAAAGAAGGTATAGAGGAGACTATCAATCCTGTAAAGTATAACCCAAGAAATTGAACTTCTCCGATCTGATTTTCCAATATTGGGCCAAAAATAAAAAGTGTGAACATATTGAACAAAAGATGAGAAATACTTCCATGTACAAACCCGGAAGTAATTACCTCGTACCAGGTTTTATTCCTGATTGTTCGGTATGGAATCATCATTCCAACTTCGATGACTTTTGGGTATAGGAATAAACCGATCAGAGAAACAATTGCATTGGCTGCAATGAGGTAATATGTTATATACATTTATATTTTTTTGTATCTATTTGTAATTGTTTCAAGATAAGATCATCTACATTCTCACCAAATTGATTAATATAAAAAAACCCGTTCGATATCATCGAACGGGTCACTCCAACTATAGCAGGAAAGCTACAACAACTACTATATGTCCTTTTTCAGAGATTCGACCTGCTTACGCAATTTCTCGATCTCTTCTTGTTGTTCCTGAACAGCTTTAATCAAGACCGGAATCAATTCAGTATAATTCATGGTTTTGTAATCCATGGTTTTTACTTTTGTTTTTTCATCCGGATTATTTGGCCCCGCTCCCTCTACAGGTGCCAAATAAGTATGTTTATTATTCTTCACTAAAGATGGAAGCACTTCTTCAACTTCCTGTGCAATCAATCCATAATGAAGTCCTCCAGCAAGCTTCAATCCTTTGTATTCTCCATTTCCTTTGAAATTGTAGGAAGTAGGTCGGAGTTTCATGATCGCACCGATACCATCTTCTAAGCTTCGGATGTTTTCTTTCAGATCTCGATCAGAAGTTTGGGTAATACTACCAGAGTGAGTAATATCACCGTTTACATGAAAGTTTGAGTTCACCTGAGTAAACCCATTAAAAATCGCTGCAGTATCGGCATTTACTTCCATTCCAATATTTGAAGTTCCGTTAAATACATTTAAACGAAGTCCCAAATTAGACGTACCTGTACCTGATGCGTCTCCTTCTAAAGCAACATTTTGAACCGGTGAATTGAAAGCCTCGCCCCTTACTCCGATATTTGGACTATTTGATGTTCCAATAGCTCTTGAGATAACACCAAAATCAATTCTACTGCCATTGCTACCTGATGTCTGCGCTTCAACTCCAACATTTCCATTTAGATTACCGCTTGAATAAAAACCACCGGCTATATTATAAGATCCAAAATCACCGTCTACCTCCTCACCTAATTGCACAACTTCACCTGAACCGTCACCCTGTGCGATTCCCCTGACACCATAATTAAATTTAGCTTTAGATGCTGCTTGACCGTACAAACCTTGTCTTGAAGAACCTGTTGCATCGAAGTTGACAGCCCCACCAAAAACACCTATGTGACTTCCCGTTCCTTCTCCATTCGCGAAGCCCAAAACACCTCTTTGACTTCCTGTGTTTGATGCTTCACTGAAAGCTTCACCCCAAACTGCTCTGTTGTCAGATGTAGACTTACTAAAAACCTGAAGTGGTTTTGCTTGTTTATCTCCTTCTAAATTTATTACAAAAGATGAATCTGCATTACTGGTATTCAGGTTATACTCAAGAACATCTCCTCCCGATCCGGTTCCTCCTTCAACTGCTTTCTGAGCAACCAACGCATAAGGAACAGAAAGTAATCTTGTAGTTCCTAAATCTGCATATTCAGTTCCACCGGCAGGGTCAATTGCCAATTTCACAAAATAATTATCATTTCCAAAATCTATGGCAGAAAATTCTTGTCCTTCAGCGGCTGTTCCTTCTCCGATTACGATCTGAATTAACCCAAGAGGATTTGTAGTAACCGAATGTGTTTCCTCATAAAGTGGATTTCCGTCTTCTGATCCTTTTATAACTGAAACTTTTACACCCAGCGCCTGATCCGCTAGAATTTCTCCATTTGCTCCACGGGCAACCGCTTGAAAATTGAACCCTTGCGGAACCTGAGCATACACACTTATTGCTGTTAGTAAAACTACAGCAATACTTCCTATTAATTTTTGTAGAATTGATTTCATGATATCTTATTTATTTTATTAACAACATTTTTTGAGATTTCAACACTTTGCCGTTTATTCTAAGCGTGTAGAAATAAACTCCGCTCGATAAGTTGCTGGCCTGGAATTGTGTTGAATAATTTCCTGCACTTTTTCGCTGGTTTACCAGCGAAGCCACCCTTTTACCCAGAATATTGAATACTTCTATTGACACATCAGATGCTTTTGGTAATGCATATGAGATCGTAGTTGAAGGGTTAAATGGGTTTGGATAGTTTTGACTTAACCCAAATTCTTTCGGTAAGTCATCAATCACTTCACTTGAAGTAGGAATAACAGATAGATCAGGAGTACTAACCACTGCCAAGCTAATTGATTCGTTCCCAAACTCACCAACAATGGTTTCACCTGCTGAAAACACCAGAGAAAGATCTCCGTTAGTGAAAAAACCCGCTGCGGGCAAAATTCCACCTTGTGCTACAGACATTACAGGAATACCAACTGCAATGATAATTCCAATAAGAAATTTTTTATAACGCATAGTATTTATTTTAGAGTTGCTGTAACATAGTTCCTACACACCAACTTTTCACTACCCATTCGGGTGGTATTTAGGGTTCTGATTTGATTATCTTAGGCTATCAAATCAACATCTGCATATGCAATTAGCCAAACATGTTTTAGTTGGAACTATCACATTACTGTTTCTTATCTCATGCGGAACCACTCGAAGAGGTTCTAAGCCAGGAGCAGAAGCGCCTGCCAAAACAAATACTTCTAACCTTCCTACAAAAAAAGGAAAACTCATTGAAACCGGAGTTGCCAGCTGGTATGGACCAAACTTTAACGGACGTTTAACAGCCAACGGCGAAACTTTTGATATGAACGGGATTTCAGCAGCTCACAGAACTCTTCCATTCAATACGGAAGTAATTGTTGAAAACCTTGATAATGGAAAATCGATTCGAGTGAGGATTAACGATCGTGGACCTTATGCCAAAGACCGGATTATCGACCTTTCCAAAGGAGCTGCCCAAGCTGTAGATATGATTGGACCCGGGACTGCTAACGTGAGGGTTTTTCTGGTAAAAGGAGATCTGAAAAACTCAAGAGTTACTGACTTGAAAGTTCCCACTTATACTGTACAACTTGGATCATATAACGATCTCGCTCCTGCTCAAACTCAGGCAAAGAAAATTAAAGGAAGTCGTGTAGAAACACTAGAACTAAATAATGGAACCGTATATCGGATCTACTTTGGGATTTATAAAGATAGAAGCAAAGCTGAGAAAGAAATGCGAAGCCTAAAACGAAAAGGCTTCAACGGGTTCGTAAAACAAATCGAAAACGATTGATTATTTCGGGATTGATTCCGCTTATTTTACGGTTTAGCGAGTGAATCAATGAGAAATTCAGCATGAAGAAAAAGATTATTGTTATTGGAAGTGGATTTGGTGGGCTTGGTGCTGCTTCCAGACTTTTATCAGCAGGGCACGATGTTACTATTTTAGAAAAGCGTGATAAACTTGGTGGGCGAGCTTATGTGTATGAAAAAAATGGTTTCAAATTTGATGGTGGACCTACCGTAATCACCGCTCCTTTTATGTTTGATGATATTTGGGAAGCAGCCGGGAAAAAAAGATCCGATTATGTAGAATTTGTTCCCTGCGATCCTTTTTATCGAATTTTTGATCATAATGGCAAGAAGTTCGACTACAATAATGATCATGAATTTACCATCAAAGAAATAGAGAAAAGAAGCCTGAAAGATGTAGCCGGCTATGAGAAATTTCTAGGCACAACTAAAGCGATCTTTCAAAAAGGATTTGTTGAACTGGCAGACCAGCCATTTTTAAAATTTACCGATATGTTGAAGGTTGCTCCGGATCTCATCAAACTTCAATCATATAAAACAGTGTATAAATATGTTTCGAAATTCATCAAAGATGATTTTTTGAGACAATGTTTTTCTTTTCACCCATTATTAGTTGGTGGAAATCCTTTTGATACGACTTCCATTTATGCCATGATTCATTATTTAGAAAGAGAATGGGGAGTTCATTATGCAATGGGAGGAACGGGAGCCATTGTGAACGCTTTTGAGAAACTGATCACCGAACAAGGCGGAAAATTTCACTTAGAAACTGAGGCTGATGAGATCTTAGTAAAGAATGGAAAAGCTACTGGTGTTCGATTAAAAGATGGAGAAATTTTAGAAGCAGACATCGTGGTTTCGAATGCTGATGTTGGGTTTACTTATAAAAATATGATTGCAGCCAAACACCGCAAAAAATACACCGACAAAAAAATCGATCGCACCAAATACAGCATGTCATTATTTGTGATTTATTTTGGAACTAAGAAGAGATATCTCGACTCAGGATTAGCACATCACAATATTATTCTAGGTAAAAGATATAAAGGCTTGCTGGATGATATTTTCCATAAAAAGCATGTAGCTGCTGATTTTTCACTGTATTTACACATGCCAACAATTACAGATTCCAGTATTGCGCCGAAGGGTCATGAAGGATTTTATGTACTTTCTCCTGTTCCTCATTTAGACAGCGGCACTGATTGGAATGAATTCGCTCCTAAATATCGTGATTCAATTATGAACTTTCTGGAAGAAAATTATTTGCCGGATCTTCAGGAAAACATCGTTACTGAACATTATATCGATCCGCTTCATTTTAGAGATGTACTAAATAGTCATAAAGGATCTGCTTTTTCTGTGGAGCCAATTCTTACACAGTCTGCATGGTTCCGTCCACATAATAAATCCGAAGATGTAGATGATCTCTATTTTGTTGGAGCCGGAACTCATCCCGGAGCAGGATTACCCGGTGTACTTTCTTCTTCTATTATTGCTCAGGATTTAATTGGGAAAGCGTGAGGAACGCTGAACATTGAACCGACGGATATTGAATAGCGATTTATGTCGAAGCTATCTCGATTGCGGAAACAAGAAATCCTTTGTTAACCAATAAACACGATAGCCAATAACAATTAGAGCTGGTTTCATAATGCTTGCTCAAAACCGTATATTTAAGCCTCTGAAAATTTGAATTACAAAACGGAAAATATCTACCATGGCAACAGGATTTTTTAATGTCCCACCGGCAATAAACGAACCTATTTTGAGCTACGCTCCGGGTTCTCCTGAAAGAGAAGAACTTCAGGCTAAGCTAAAGGAAATGAGATCAGAAAAGATTGACGTTCCAATGTATATAGGAAGTGAATTGGTTACAACTAGCAACAAAAAGCCAATGTCACCACCGCATGACCACAAGCATATTCTTGGTCACTTCTCAGAAGGTGATGCTTCTCATGTAAAGCAAGCTATTGACGCTGCCATGGAGGCAAAAGCGGAATGGGCAAATATGGGTTGGGAGCACAGAGCCAGTATTTTCTTAAAAGCTGCTGAATTAATCGCGGGACCTTATCGTGCAAAACTGAATGCGGCTACAATGTTGGGTCAGTCTAAAAACGCATATCAGGCAGAAATTGATTCTGCTTGTGAGATCATCGACTTCTTGCGCTTCAATGTTGAGTACATGACTCAGATTTATGCTCAGCAACCGGAATCTTCAGAAGGAGTTTGGAACAGATTGGAACAACGTCCACTGGAAGGATTCGTATTTGCACTTACTCCATTCAACTTTACAGCTATTGCAGGGAATTTACCAACATCCGCAGCGATGATGGGTAACACGGTTGTTTGGAAGCCTGCATTCACTCAGATCTATTCTGCAAATGTATTGATGGAAGTTTTCCGCGAAGCAGGTGTTCCTGATGGAGTTATCAATTTGATTTATGTGGATGGACCTACAACCGGTGACGTGATTTTCTCTCATAAAGATTTTGGTGGAATCCATTTTACCGGAAGTACCGGAGTTTTCCAACATATTTGGAGAACCATTGGTGAGAATATCAAAAAGTACAAATCGTATCCACGAATTGTTGGTGAGACCGGTGGTAAAGATTTCATCATGGTTCACAAATCTTCTAAAGCAAAAGAAGTGGCGACGGCAATTACGCGTGGAGCTTTTGAATTTCAAGGACAGAAATGTTCTGCTGCTTCCAGAGCGTACATTCCATCAAACCTTTGGGAAGATGTGAAAAAATACGTCGTTGAAGATCTGAAAACATTCAAAATGGGTGGAACGGAAGATTTCAGCAACTTCATTAATGCAGTTATTGATGAGAAGTCATTTGATAATATTGCCAAGTACATCGATGATGCGAAAGCTAGTGATGATGTAGAAATAATTGCCGGTGGTAACTATGATAAATCGAAAGGATATTTCGTAGAGCCAACGGTACTTCTTGCTAAAGATCCGAAATACACGACCATGTGTGAAGAGATTTTCGGTCCGGTTATCACTATTTATGTGTATGACGAAGATAAATTTGAAGAAACGCTTGAGTTGGTGGATAACACTTCACCGTATGCGTTGACGGGTTCTATTTTCAGTCAGGACAGATATGCGATCGAAGTTGCAACCAAACGACTAGAGCAATCTGCAGGAAACTTCTACATCAATGACAAGCCGACTGGCGCCGTTGTTGGTCAGCAGCCATTTGGTGGAGCGAGAGGTTCCGGAACTAACGACAAAGCGGGATCTATGATCAACTTGCTGCGTTGGGTTTCTCCAAGAACGATTAAAGAAACCTTTGTAACTCCAACGGATTACAGATATCCGTTTTTGGGTGATGAATGATGATCGCTTATTGCAGTGATTCTTTCGATTTTCGCTGATTTTAAAGCCTCGCATTTTTTAAGTGTGGGGCTTTTTTTGTGGCTAAGAAAATAGAGAGAGAAATCCTCTTTTTCCCATGCGAATGCCTGTGGCAGAAAGAGGTGGATTTTGATCGAATAGATCAAAAGACGGAGGATGTGTGAAGTTTAATAATTGTTAAACTTCACACACTCCTCGAAGGGAGATTTTTTGGGTTTCAATTCTATATTTTTTTTTAAAATTAAACTTATAACCACATGACTAAATTCTGGTTCATCCTAATTGCTACCCCAGATCAATTCAGAATTGTTGATTTTGGTATGGGAATTTTTGTTGAAAATGAACTTCACCCCCAAAAAATCTTTTAAGTCTTCGACTTAAAAGCATTATTAACAAAGCGGTAATGTAACAATAAAATTTTGCATCTTTGTTGTATGGAAAATAAAGATTTTAGGTCGGTGGACTCAAACACAAGAAAGGAAATCAATTATGCCGCTTGATAAGATATCGTTTAATAGCCGTCAGGCTAATAATAACGTGTCTGATTCTCTCTGAATCCAGAGGAGCTGTGCTGGCAGTTTTGGCTTCTCTTGTTGTTTTCTTTTTGGTAAGAAGAAAAAGAACTATTCTTTTTTATTTTCTTTACTGCTTTCTTCTTTTCTAATCCTAGATTATCCTATTCACAAATTAACTTTACAGTTCCTTCTAATACTGCCAATAATCGGTTTTTTGACGATTTCTTGAATTCGTCGAAGAACCGAGTACGTCAGGGATTAACCTTAAATGGTTTTGATAACAATGGAAATAATCTAAATAGCCTTGGGTTAAAACAGATAATTGTTAAGGCTTACAATGATGGGAATCAAGATATTATTGATAAGATAAATTCGATTACTACTTACATTTCAAATAATACCATTGAACTTAATCCAACTAGTAGAACTCATTTTCAGGATAATGCAATCTATTTAGAATACATCGCATTTGAAGCTCTTTTAGCCTATATATTAGAAGAAAATGGTATTACCTCATCTATATCATCGAGTAATCATCAAATTAATATCAGACCTTTTAGTGTCGCTTATTTTGATTTCAAAAATAGCAACCATTCACTTTCCTTAAACGATAAATTAATAAATTTACAAAGTGATTATGTTAAGAGTGTTATACAAATCGAAGGAATTGCAAGGGCATTAGATCTTTACTTAGGAATTGAAAATGCATTCAAAGAATTTAATACTACCGAATGGGCATCATCTCAAAGCAATATCTGATTCTGTAGCTCCATTACTGTTTCTCAAATCCTAAAATGATACCATTGTCTGTTCTAATGTTCATCGATTCCTTGTTTGGTGTTCAACTTTCCTTATTCATTATTCGACATTCGCTAGCCTCTCTCTGACAAAGCGACAGTTTGTCTCAAACGCATATAAGTTGGCATTGTGCTTGCTCTATTCTCATTGAAATTAATTTAATGAGGTGAGCATCATGGGAGATTTTACAGAATTCGGAATTGAGGTGGAAAGACATCTTTCCAAGCTGGGAAAAGATATTCAACAGTTTGTAGAGAAAGTAGTTCCACTAACCAATGAAGACAAAGATTTTGCACCTGACTGCGATATTGTTGAAAGTGAAGATGAATTTAAGATATTAATCGACCTTCCGGGTCTTTCCAAAAAAGAAATCGGAATTGCTTTAAAAGACAATGTGCTTACCGTGAAAGGTGAACGAGAAATTACAATCGCTGACGGAGAAGAATTTAAACGACAGGAAAGAACTCGTGGAGCTTTTGCTCGTTCTTTTGCTTTGCCTGAAAACGTGAATAAAGCCGAAGTTAATGCAAGTTTCAGAAACGGAGTATTGACTGTGAGTATGCCGAAATCAGAGAATTTGAAGGATACTCAATCGATACCGGTAAAGTGACATTATGAATGCCACTAAATCACAAAAACCAATTAACAAATTTGTGCTTTTGTGCTTCCGTGGCTTTGAAAATTTGCTCCAACGCAGACCGTTTGGAGCAAGATGTAGGGAATAAATTAAGCAAGATAGTCTCGTTCCGCACGCTCAGCGTCGGAACGAACAATAGATTTAAACAAGTAAACAATAAACATTCGTGATTTCGTGCCTTTAGTGGCTGAAATCACACAATTAAAATTAGATTTTAGACCAATGGGAAAAATCATAGGAATTGACTTAGGAACAACCAACTCATGCGTTGCCGTAATGGAAGGAAACGAACCGGTTGTAATTCAAAATGCTGAAGGTGGACGTACAACTCCATCTGTGGTAGCATTTTCAAAAGATGGAGAGCGTTTAGTAGGTGCTCCTGCAAAGCGACAGGCTATCACTAATCCAGACAAAACTATTGCTTCTGTAAAGCGATTTATGGGACGTATGTTTAACGAAGTGAAAGGCGAAACCAAGCAAGTAGCATATAAAGTCGTAAAAGGCGATGACGGCACAGCTCGTGTTGAAATCGATGATCGCAAATATGCTCCACAAGAAATTTCTGCTATGGTACTGCAAAAAATGAAGCAGACTGCAGAAGAGTATCTCGGCGAAAAAGTAACGGAAGCAGTTATTACTGTTCCTGCTTATTTTAACGATGCTCAACGTAAAGCAACTCAGGAAGCCGGAAAAATTGCCGGCCTTGAAGTAAAAAGAATTATTAACGAGCCAACAGCTGCCGCATTAGCTTACGGTCTTGACAAAAAAGAAACCGACCAAACAATTGCAGTGTATGACCTTGGTGGTGGTACATTTGATGTTTCTATTTTGGATCTAGGCGAGGGTGTATTTGAAGTAAAATCAACTAATGGTGATACTCATCTTGGCGGTGACGATTTTGATGCTCGCATTATTGATTTCTTAGCGGACGAGTTCAAAAAAGACGAAGGAATTGATCTTCGTAAAGATCCGATGGCAATGCAACGTCTGAAAGACGCTGCAGAAAAAGCTAAGATCGAACTTTCGAGTTCAGCTAAAACAAATGTGAACCTACCATTTGTTACTGCTACAAATGACGGTCCAAAGCATTTAAATATTGACTTAAGCCGATCTAAATTTGAGCAATTAGTTGACGATCTTGTTAAAAGATCCATCACTCCATGTGAAAAAGCATTGAAAGATGCCGGCATGAAAAAGAGTGATATCGATCAGGTGATTCTGGTTGGTGGTTCAACTCGTATTCCAAGAATTCAGGAAGCCGTTAAAGAATTTTTCGGCAAAGATCCGAGCAAAGGCGTAAACCCTGATGAAGTTGTTGCCGTAGGTGCTGCAATTCAAGGTGGTGTACTTTCAGGAGATGTGGAAGACGTAGTTCTTCTTGATGTAACTCCTCTTACGCTTGGTATCGAAACGTTAGGTGGAGTAATGACTCCATTGATCGAAGCAAACAGCACTATCCCAACCAGTAAATCTCAGGTATTCTCAACGGCTGCTGATAATCAAAACAGCGTTGAGATTCATGTTATACAAGGTGAGCGTGCCCAAGCTGCAAATAACAGAACGCTTGGCCGTTTCCATTTGGATGGAATTCCACCGGCTCCACGTGGTGTGCCACAAATTGAAGTTACTTTCGATCTTGATGCCAACGGTGTAATTAACATTGTTGCTAAAGATAAAGGAACCAAAAAAGAGCAAACAATTCGAATCGAGTCTTCTTCAGGATTATCTGATGAGGAAATCGAAAAGATGAAGCAAGCTGCTAAAGAGCACGAAGATGAAGACAAAGAGATTCGTGAAAGAATTGAGAAAATGAATCAGGCTGATGGCTTGATCTTCTCCACCAAAAAGCAACTTGATGAATACGGAGATAAAATCTCTGACGACAACAAGAAAGCTATTGAAGAAGCAGTTGCGAAGTTGGAAGAAGCTCACAAAGCGGAAGACCTTGAAGCGATCAACACTGCTATAGAAGCTGTGAACACAGCATGGTCAGGAGCTTCTCAAGAGATCTACGCAGCATCACAGGCAGAAGCTGAAGCGGCTGGTGCTGAAGGCGCTGGTGAACAAACATCTGCTGAAGGCAACTCTTCAGAAAAAGAAGAAGCTGTTGATGCAGACTACGAAGTTGTTGACGAAGAGGACGAGAAGAAATAGTATTTAGATATTAGATTTAAGATGCTAGACATCTTTATCTAAATCTTGCTAAATATTTTAAAATTAGCTCCGATGCGAAAGTGTCGGAGCTTTTTTTATGCTAACAACTTACTAATACAAGGCTAATTAATATAAGTGGATGTAAGCTTTTCTTAATCTAATATGATTATAAATTATAATTTTGATTATAAGTATATATATATATATTCACTTAAACTTATAACTAAAATTGGGATTATGAATAAAATTAAAAAAATAATATTTATAACTTTATCTATATCATTAGGTAGCATTGGTGGTGTTTTTTTGAGCTCTAGTTCAGCAGAAGCTCGTTTACCATGCCAAGATTTATCATGTAGAAGTGATATGCTAGGTGGCGATCGCTGTTTTTCTGTAACAGGTGGCGAAGGATGGGATTGTAATGATAGCGGATATCCAAGTTGTTTTATGACAAATTGCACTGTTCCAGGAGAAAGTGGTTAATATAATTAATAGTTAAAATCCCCATCATTACATATTTGAAAATGATGGGGATTTAATAATTTGTAAATATGGAAAAGTATTCTAGACTAAAATCGCTATTGAATTTTTTTTACAATGGAAGGTTATACTTTACAGCTTTTATAGCATCTTTTTTAATATTCTATCTAATTAGTAATAATAAAGATTTGCAATTTCCCTTCCTTACGAAGGAAAACACAGATAGCTATGAATTAAATTATAAAGATCATATCAAAGAAGTAAATCTGATTTATCTAGGAAGTTCAAAATGCGTCTATTCTAATGATGAAAAACTATATGATGCCATTAAAGATATTAAACTGAATCTAAAAGAAAGATACTCAGGTCAGCAATTAGGATTTAGTGCTATTGGGGTGGCAGCAGATTGGATACCAAAAGATGGGATTTCACATCTAGAAAAATTTGGACCCTTTAATGAAATTATCGTTGGTAATTCTTGGAGTAACCATGGTGTTATTAAATACGTTGGTGAGATAGGTGAAGAAGCTTCAACCCCACAATTATTTTTAATATTACGCACGTACAGTGAGTCAATAAGTAGCGTAGTTAAGGAAGAAAAAAGGATTTTAACCTTGACAGGTAAAGATAAAATTCTTCAATGGTATAATGAAGGCGCTCCAATGCCTTCAGGATTATAAATGGATTTAATAATGAAAAATTTATTGAACCTAATATTTGTAATACTTTTTTTCGGTTGTAATAGTGAAAATGGCAAAATTATTCACCCTACAACAGAAAACATACCTGACTTAAATTTAGAAAATGTTAGAGTAACTAATACTGGTAGCAATCATTTTGAAATTGATAGCATAACTAAACACTTAAACACTATTGAGGTTCAAGAGGTAATTAGTGAAAATGAAGGGGAGTATTCTAATCTTTTTGGCTTCATCACTGATATAGTAATAGACTCATACAATAGAATCTATATTCTAGATGAACGAAGACAGGATATAAGTATATTTAATGATGAAGGAAAATTTTTAAAAAAAATCGGTGGAAAAGGAGCGGGGCCAGGAGAAACAGAATCAGCTAAATCATTATCCATCTATAATGACGAAAGGTTACTAGTTAGTAACTTTAATCGAATTGAAGTTTTTAAAATTAAAGAAAATGATATAGAATTTTATAACTCAGAAAATTTTGAAAAACCTGTCAATAATTTATGCATTATAGGTGATACTTTGTTTACCTACAGCCCAATAGTAATTAGCAAGTATAGAGATTCTGAGAAAAATTATTTCCCAATAATCCATGCCTATTCAATGCCGGAGATGAAGTTTTTATTTTCTTTTGGAGAATCATACAAAAGCGAAAAACTACCGATAGTTAGTCAACTATCTTTTGGAGAGATGAGTTGTAACGAAAATACTTCAACAGTAATATTTGAATTTGACAGGTTCCCTTTTTTATATGGATACTCATCAAAAAATGGTTCTTTAAAATGGGTAAATATTTTCGATGAACTTCAAATGCCAATTATTGAAGAGTCTATGAGAGGAGGACAAATTGGTATAGGATTCAACTCTAGTGAAAATAAGTTCAGGGATAGTATTCTTAGAACCAAAACATTGTTAGATAATTATCAATTAGTGCAAGTTGACCGCAGGCTTATCCCCGAAGAAAATAGTTATGTTTCTGAAAGTGAGGTAATGTCTTTTATAATTGATGCAAATACAGGCAAAAGTATTTATTTAGGGAAAGAAATTCCCAGGATACTTGGTAGCTCTAAAGATTTATTGATTGGAGTTAATTCTGACTATGTTCAAGCATTATTACTTAAATAATAATAGTTAGATGTTATTAATGAAACTAGCTCCGATGTGAAAACGTCGGGGCTTTTTTTATGTCTTTCATCGAATTGACCCACTCTTACAGAATTAATTCTAATTACTCATGCCGAACTTACATTGGGTATCAGTCGACCCTAAAAGATCTCCTTGTTTAATGATGATTTCGAATTTAAAGGCTTTTACAAGGAGGTCGTTTACGTCCGACTGTTAGGGCCCTTTATTCTTATCTTTATTCAGTAATAAATAGTTTTATCTTAACAAAATGACAGACAAGTTATTCGATTCGTACACCGAGCCCATCCCAAATCTGAGATATGACATCCAACGAATTCCAATCCAGGATAACGGAGAGTCATTTATCTATTTCTATGACCAATTAGGGTATTCAACAACCAATTTTGCCCTTCCTACTGATGCTGAGCCTATTCTTTCCTTAATTGATGGCACACGTTCTGTAAATGATATCATCAAATTTAGTTCAGATGAAGTTACCAAAGAGCAAATTCTAGGCTATGCCAAATTCCTTGATGAAAATGGATTGTTAGACTCAAAATACTTTAAAGAACATGCTGAGTTGATTGAAACAGAATATGAAAAATCACTTGTTCATAATTCGGTTACATCTGGAACTTCTTATCCTGCTGATGAACAAGAACTAAATAATTTTCTAAACGAAGCTTTTGAAACTCACGAAAACTCTGTTTCGACATCATCCGCCAAAGCACTATATGCTCCTCACATTGACCTCAGATTTGGAATGTCATCTTATGTGAAAGCTTTCTCGGCTATCAGAAACCTAAAGCCTACGCGGGTATTTATTCTGGCTACATCTCACTATTCGGGATTATATGGTGATGTGTATGCCAACAAACCATTTATCTTTTCCCGTAAAGATTTTAATATGCCAAATGGAGTTGTAAAGACTGATCAGAAAACTATTTCGCTGATTAAAGAACAGACTTCTCATGATGATATCTTCGGAACTACATTTCAAGATCGGGCTCACAGAATTGACCACAGTATTGAATTACATTTGCTATTTCTGAATCACATCTGGAAACATAATTTTGAAATCGTCCCTATTCTAGTTGGTGGATTCGATGAACTTTTCTATGCAAAAGATGGATTTCTGGCTCATCAAATAGAAGCCTTTACCTACCTCCTAAATCAACAATTCAATGATGACAATACCTTCTTTTTGATCAGCGGTGATTTAGCTCATTTTGGAAAGAAATTTGGGGACATGGAAACTGCTGCATCAATGATGGTTAAAGTGAAAGCATTTGATGAATCTTTTATGGAAGTAGGAGCGAATAATAATCCTAAAACCATGCTGGATATCATAAAAACAGATTACGATCCTTACAAAATCTGTGGATTTCCTCCGCTCTATACATTTATGAACGCTTTCCCTAACTTAAAAGGCGAAGTACTTTCTTATGATTTATGGGATGAATCCGAACGAGAAAGTGCGGTAAGTTTTGGGAGTATTTTGTTCAATTAAGAATGTTACAATGATCAATTAACAATGAAGTCATTCATTGTTAATTGAATAATTCTTAATTGCTTTGTTTTACCAATTCAGACCCACCAGAATTATGCCATAAAATTTACATAGAGTACCATTATTCCGTACATAAGATATATCTCTTATCATGTGTCCTGCTGTGATTGTATCTTAAGGATGAACTTAAAAAAAAATATTATGAAAAATTTAAACCAAATTGGTCTCGATAAAGATAAAAGTAAAAAGCTTGCAGAGCTTCTTTCAGACTTGCTGGCAAATTATTCTGTTTTCTATCAAAATACCCGAGGATATCACTGGAATGTTTCCGGAGATAAATTTTTTGAATTGCATGTTAAGTTTGAAGAGTTATACACCGATCTGTTTGCCAAAATAGATGAAGTTGCTGAACGAATTCTAACTCTTGGGTTCAATCCAAATCACAACTTTACAGACTATCTCAAAATTTCTGATATTGCTGAAAGCAAAGAAGTTACAAACGGATATAAATGTGTAGAAAACATCCTGGATTCATTCCAAACTTTGCTAACTAAGCAGCGTCATATTTTAGAAGTTTCCGGTGATATATCAGACGAAGGAACCAATGCTTTAATGAGCGATTACATCCGAGAACAGGAAAAACTTGTGTGGATGTACTCCGCTTTCCTGAAAAAATAGTTCCTGATCAAAATTTCATTTCCTTTATAAAATTACCCCTTTCTTAGTTACTTTACCGGTACTAACTAAAGGGGTTTTATGAAATTCGAATTTCCACATCCGCTGGCAATACTCATTGGCTTTATTGCTCTGGCAGCCGTATTAACTTATGTCATTCCCGCCGGACAATATGATAGAGCAACAGATGAAACTACAGGGCGAGAAGTAGTAGTTGCAAACAGTTATACAGAAATCGATGCCAACCCAATTGGACTATTCGAAGCTATTCTTAAAGTGCCCGAAGGACTGGTTTATGGCGCCGATATCGTAGTTCTGATTTTAATTATCGGAGGTGCCTTCGTTGTGGTTGATAAAACCGGAGCTTTTAACGATGGGTTGAATGCATTGGTTAATAAATTCCAGCATACTCAGGATCGAGTCATAATTCTAGTAGGGATTGTGTTTGCAATAGTTGGTTTGCTAAATAACACTTTCGAGGAAATAATAGCCATGATTCCATTTCTTATTCTAATGGGAGATAAAATTGGCTATAGTCGAATAGGAGTTGTGGCTATAAGCGCCGGTTCATCGGTTATAGGAGCTGCATTCAGTCCCATGAATCCTTTTGGCGTTTTACTAGCCCAAAAAATTGCGGATGTACAACCTTTCTCCGGGAGTCTTTTTAGAATCGTTGTGTTTATCATAGTGCTTTCATTCTGGATTTATTGGGTCATAAAGAACGGGAAATCTGAGGGTAATATTCAAATAGAAACCGCTGGAAAAAAATCTAAACTACCGATACGTTCCGTTATAATTTTGATGCTAATCGTTGTTACTTTCGCAGTTATGGTATATGGAATCTTAGTCTGGGACTGGGACTATAATCAGATGTCAGCTTTATTTTTTGTAATGGGAATAGCTTGTGGATTTATTGGCAAACTAGGAGTAAACGGAACTTCAAGAGCATATGCACAAGGATTTCAAGATATGGCTTTTGCTGCTGTAATTGTAGGCTTGGCGCGAAGTATTTTTCTTGTTTTGGATGAAGGAAGAATCATCGACTCCATTGTTTATGGCTTGTTCAATCCGTTAAAAGATTTACCCGTCGCGGTTTCAGCTGTTGGGATGACTATCTCTCAAGCTTTATTGCACATTCCGGTACCAAGTAACTCTGGACAAGCAGTACTAACTATGCCATTATTAACTCCACTCGCAGATCTCATAGGAATGTCTAGGCAAGTCATGATCTTGTGTTATCAGTATGGAGCTATAATGATGGATATGATTACACCAACAAACGGTGCACTTTTGGCAATGATTACTGCCGCAGGTATTAGTTATAAAGAATGGTTCTCTTTTTGTATTAAACCATATTTGATCATTTTAGGAATTTCTTTGATTGCGATATTTGTTGCAATATTTATTGGTCTTTAGTAGATGAGTACACCTTTTGAGCAAGTTTTAATGAGAAGGAAAAAAGATGAGATGGTCCAATTCCTAAATGATCATCCTGAATATTTCGAGGTTTTTAGGGCTATTGTAACTTTTCGTAACTCATTTAATTTGAAACCTGACAGATACGATATCTGAACATTGACTTTACACTAGTGTCGTGTCATTGCTGAAATGTCGTCAGA
>TARA_R110002124_G_scaffold277321_8_pt1 | contig 37427 bp, 36 predicted proteins | sample TARA_R110002124 | Tara Oceans TARA_R110002124 (sample SAMEA4397445) | marine metagenome | biome: Polar Biome; feature: [SRF] surface water layer (ENVO:00010504); material: water (ENVO:00002006), including particulate matter (ENVO:01000060) such as... | depth 5 m
AGTGCAAATTGGGACTACTTTATATAAATTTAGAATCTCATTTTCCACCCTTCTGAATCAGAAAAGAACCAAGTTTTTTATAGGAACACTATTGTGAATGACCTAAAATAAATTATTTATGTCTGCTGCTCTATTCTTTTGCATCAGTGGCTGTTCGTTTTTGGTTTTTTTGAATCTTTTTAATGGAATAGTCCTTATATTTAATAGTAAAACAAAATTGGATTGATGATGAAAGTAAAATACAGATTGTTTTCGTTCGGTCTCTTATTGGCTATTGGTTTTGGAAGTTGTAATGACGGAAAGAAAATCGATAGGGATCTCGTGGAAGAGGTTAATAAAGCCAATGAAGTTAAAAAATTGGGAGAAGCTGAAATTACAGAGCATGCCATGGAATGGGGTGATGAGATAAGTATGGCCACTCAAAAGGAACTTATGGGGGTTTTACAAAAAGCAATTGAAGAAAATGGAGCAGAAGAGGCTGTTGGTTTTTGCAATACAGAAGCCTTGAAGATTACAAAAAAAGTAGCCGATAAATACAAGGTCAATATTAGAAGGGTATCTGTCAAGAACCGGAATCCACAAAATAGTCCCAATGAAAAGGAATTAGAATTGCTCGATGCTTATGCGTATAATGTCAATAATAATGTTGACAATCATGCCAATATCCAGAAATTGGACGATGGGCAAACTTTATTATATACCAAAGCCATCACTATTCCTAATGGGCTTTGTCTAAACTGTCATGGTGAACCAGGGAAAGAAATCAATGAATCAACACTAGAAAAAATCAATAGTTTGTATCCCGAGGACAAAGCTATTGATTTTAAAGTTGGTGATTTAAGGGGGATGTGGAGTATTGAAATGCCGAAAAAAGAAGTAGTGAAAGACATTTAATGATGGTTTAGGTAAATGAGTCGGAGGCCACATTGTTTTTTGGGAGCAATCTGATTTATTGAATTGATAAATCAGGTTGATTTAATATTTTATCCATTAAGTATTGTAGCCTATAAAAAAACCTGAAGTGTTATGAACGATTATAAACATGACCAAACTCAAAAATTCCGTTGCCCTTGGTGTCTTGGATTTGAAGATTATATAAGGTATCATGATGAGGAATGGGGGGTGCCTGTATACAGTGACCGAACCCATTTTGAGTTTCTGATTTTGGAAAGTGCCCAGGCCGGGCTGAGTTGGGCGACTATTCTGAAAAAACGGGCTGGATATGCTAAAGCCTTTGAAAGTTTTGATTATCAAAAAGTGGCGGAATTTTCCGAAGATAAAATTACTGAATTGACCAAAGATCCAAGTATTGTCAGGAATAGATTGAAAATTGAAGCAGCTGTAAACAATGCCAGAAGGTTTATGGAGGTTCAATCTAAATATGGAACTTTTACAGGGTTTATGTTGGATTTTGTAGATGGTAAACCAGTGCAAAATGCATGGAATAATATGGAGGAAGTTCCCTCCACTACTGAACTGTCTAATAAAATAGCCAAGGAACTTAAAAGGTATGGGTTTAAATTTTTAGGAAGCACAACTATTTATGCCCATATGCAAGCCACAGGGATTATCAATGACCATTTGGTGCAATGCTATCGGCATCAGGAAGTGAAACGAATGGCCAAATGAATTTTTTTCCTGACTCTTTACCATTGAGTATATAGCGTCAGGAAGTGTAGCTTGCTTGAGATTTTAGTAATTAATCTTCTATGAAATTTTACCAAAGGGCAATAACTTAGTGAATTGCCCTTTGGTAATACCCCTTATTCGGAACCCATTAAGGTTGATTTGCTTTGGGATTTGGACTGTTTGATTCTGTAATTTAATGTCAGGTTGATTTGCCTTTTCCTAGGGAAGACATCACCTATTGTAGTAAAGCCTGGCCCTTCAAATATGTACCTGTTTCTCCTGGAGTTAAAGACATCAAGAACATTGAGAATCAATGTACCTCTACCCTTCATTATGTCTTTACTTGCAGAAATGTCCATGTAAGAAATGGCTTTTTGAACTCCTTGAGCCACCTTTCTTCGCCCTTCATAATTCCCCCTAACCTGAATGTCTAATCCATTAGCAAAAGTAAATCGGCTAGTAAGTCTGGTAAACCAAGAATAGGTTTCTGCAGTGTAGGTATCCAAGACATTGCTGCCATCTATCTTCGCATAGAAAAAGTTGAAATTGGCGTCTAATTTCCACCATTCCACAGGGATATAATCAGTTGTGAATTCAAAGCCCATGGATTGTTCTCCGATTAGATTTTCAGGTATAGTAGTTGAGTTTCCTTCTTCATCTACACTTCTGATTCTTTCGATTTTATCTTTGGTATCCCTATAGTAAACGGTTGAAAATATGGAGCCCTTATCCATGTATTTAATATGCCCAAGTTCAAATGCATCGGTATATTCCGGGTTAAGGTCAGGATTACCGCTAAAGAAGTTTCTGGCATCTGAGAACGTCATGAAAGGGCTGAGATCATTATAAACAGGCCTTCTAATCCTACGACTGTAACTTACCTGAAAAGCGTCATCTTGGCTTAGGTTATAGGTAAAGTGGGCGGAAGGAAAAAGGTTGGCATAATCTCTAGGGTTGATTTCATTTGAAGTTACCAATGTGGTAGTAACATCCGTGTACTCTGCGCGTAGTCCTCCTTGGTAGGTAAACTTCTCGTGCTTGTTACCCAAAATGGCATATGCCGCATGGATGTTTTCATCGTAAAGAAAAATGTCATCCAATCCCGGAAGTGCTTCAAATTCTCCAGATTCTTGTCTTTGGCTTACAATAAAATCATTTTCCATGTTTCGAAAACTACTCCTGAATCCAGATTCGAAATTCCCTTCTTTACCAATTGGTTTGGTATAATCTAGTTGGAATAGCCACTGTCTGTCAAATTCATCATTTAGAGAAGTTTGGTAAAAGGAGGCTCCGGAAATAGGGGCTCCGGCAGGAGTGTAGCCATCCTGTGTGTAAACTTGGTCAGAATTTTCCCAATAGTCTAGATAGGTAACTGAACCAGTCAATACATGACCACTTTGCTCAAAACTTCTTTTGTAAGTCAGGTTAAATTCTGAATTTGGCTCTTTCTCATCTTCATCTTGGGTACGTAGGGTATAGCTTTGTAAAGGGCCTCCTTTATAATTATAATCATTGTACCTTATATTAGTAAGTCTTCTTGAGTCACTCCTCCTCCATAAATAGGACCCTGTCAGTATGCTGTTTTCGTTGAAATAGTAATCCAATCCTGCGCGGATATTGTTATTAAGTCCACTGACGGTACCGGAGGTAGTTTGGTGGGAGTAAAATGTAGTGTCTCCATTATCCACTTCCTGGCTTATGGTACCCTCTCTTGGGGGGCTTCTATAAGCTACTCCGTAATTGATAAACCAGTTGATGTTCTTTTGTCTGTAATTGAGATTAGCCGCAAGTCCAAAGTTATCGGGGTTCCCAACAGTTCCTTCAAAGGAGGCATTGAAACCTTGATTATTGTCTTTTTTCAATACAATATTGATTACTCCAGCCATTCCTTCGGCTTCATAGCGTGCAGATGGATTGGTAATGACCTCCACTGACTCGATCATGCTTGCAGGAAGTTGTTGGAGTCCACTACTTCCCTTAAAACTTACAAGCCCTGAAGGTTTTCCATCAACAAGGATTCGTACATTACTAGATCCTCTCAATCTTACTCCTCCTTCAGGATCCACAGATATAGAAGGTAGGTTCATCAGAATATCATTCGCCGATCGTCCTGCGTTAGATAGGTCTTTTCCAACATTAAATATTCGTTTGTCCAAGGACAACTCCATCAGAGTCTTTTCACCTTGGACAACCACTTCATCCAAGCTTTCTGTATCTGCAGATAATCCTACTGATCCAAGGTCAAGCTTACGGTTTTCCCTATTGATGACAATGTCATTTATTTCTAAAGCTTCATAGCCCATGAATTCCACCAAAACATTGAATTTTCCTTGAGGAAGATCAATCGAAAAGGAACCATCTTCTGAGGTAATTCCACCATTGATTAACTTCTTGTCCTCTGATTCTAAAGAAAAAACACTGATTGTAGCAAAACCTAGAGCGGCCTTACCTTCCTTGTCAACGACTTTTCCGTGAATTTCTCCAAAGGTGGACGATTGGGGGTAAAGTGGCTGGGAAGCTAAAAAAAACAATAATAGTAGGCTGATGTATTTCATGGAGGAAATTTTGGTAAATAAAATAGGGGCAAATATAAAAAATCGCCTTGAAGGAAGTTTGCTTTTTTATATGAATGTCCAAAGAATTTTTGATCTAGTCAAGGATTAAGGTACTCGTAGAGAGGTTTTAAATTTGTGATTAACTTCCAACTTTGCTAAGGAAATAACATTTTAATAATTCTATAATTATTCACAGCCCATACTTTTACTTAATATTGCATTTCTTTATTAATCAGTAAAAATAACCCTATGAAAAAAATCTATTATTTATTAACCGCGCTATGGTGCCTGGCCATTTTTAGTGCTCAAGCCCAGACCGTTGTAAAAGGAACGGTTTATAGCAACCCTAATCAGGAGCCCGTACCAGGGGCGTCCATTGTCCCCGCAGGCAATACCAACCAAGGAACCATTACCGATATTGACGGTAAATTTTCGCTTAGTTTAAGCGAAAGTTCAGGAACTGTTACTGTTTCTTTTATAGGAATGCAGTCCCAAACCTTATCTTACAATGGTAATACTGAGCTTAATGTATACCTGGAGGAATCTGTCTTTAACATGGACGAAGTAGTGATGATTGGTTACGGTACTTCTAGAAGAGAAAACCTAACCTCCTCAGTATCTTCTGTAGCTGTTCTGGACAAGATCAATAGTAGGCCTGTTACGAATCTGAATGATTTCTTACAAGGTAGTGTGGCTGGTGTCACAGTATTACAGCAAGGTGGCGACCCTTCTCAAGAGGGTTTGGTAGTAATTCGTGGTATAGGTTCACTTTCTGATGAAAGACCATTAACCGTGGTTGATGGAATGCCATATTATGGTCCTCCTATTAATCCTAACGATATAGAATCTGTTTCCATCCTGAAGGATGCTTCTGCTGCTGCCATTTATGGTGCTCAGGCTGCTTCTGGGGTAATCGTTATCAAAACCAAAGAAGGTGCATTTGGGAAACCTGTAGTTACTTTTGATGTGTATTCCGGTACGCAGAAAGCAAGTAATTTACCTACTCCACTAAATGCAAAGCAACAAGCCGATGTGTATAATTTGGCTGCAGACAATGCTGGTGCGGCCCGTCAGGCAGCTCATGATGGAAGTCAAAATCCATGGGGGCAAACTACTCGAACCAATTGGATGGAAGAAATTTTTAGAACAGCGGCAGTTTACAGTGCCAATGTGAACGTCAGCGGTGCCAGTGAATCAGCTAATTATATGGGTTCTTTTGGCTATTTGAATAAAGAAGGACTCTTGCAAGGGACTGGATTTGAGCGCTATGCATTTAGACTGAAAACAGATTTCCACTTGTCTGATAAGGTGACCATAGGTGAAAACATTTATTTTACCAGATCGACTTCAGTAGGCACCAATTCCAGTAGTTCTTATTCAGGCAGTATAATAAGTGCTTTGTACATGCCTTCCGCAGCCCCTGTTTATGATGAAAATGGAGTTTTCCATGGTGTAGTACCTTACGAACTGTCTCAATTTGCAGGTACTTATGGTGATGTGTACAACCCAATGGGACTTCTTTTGAGGCCTACTACCAATAACCCGACCACTAATTTAAATTCCAATACGTATTTAAATTATGAGATTATTCCCGGTCTGTCTTTCAGAAGTACCTTTAGCTACAATATCAATATGTCCAATAACAAGCAGTTTAGCCCTAGGATTCCAGAACTAGGAAGAACTAATCTGCAAAATTATCTTTACCAAGGCAGTTCAAATACCCAAAGGTGGATATGGGACAACCAGGTGTCTTTTCAAAGAAGGTTTGGTTTACATGATCTAAATGTAACGGCTGTCTACTCCTCGCAGTTTACCAAAAGTGAATCCTATTTTCAAGAAGGTAGAGGATTCAGCAGTGAGGAACCTTTTAATCAATACATGAGCAATGCTGAAGAATTCATGACCCCTACTACTGGTGTTTATGAGGATGCATTGACTTCAGCTATCGGTAGGGTTATGTACAATTACGATGACAAATACTTTATAGCAGGTAGTGTAAGACGTGATGAGACTTCTCGTCTGGCAATCCAGAATCAATCAAGCGTATTCCCTGCTGTTTCTGGCGCATGGAAAATTTCAGGAGAAGATTTCTTCAATAACGAAGCTGTAAATATATTGAAGTTGAGGGCTTCCTGGGGCCAAATTGGAAACATTAACTCTGTAGGCTATTATTCTTTTGATGTTCCTTTAGGTACGCAAACGGTTATTCTTGGACAAGAAGCTTCCCTTGATTATAGGGCGGTTTATGCCAACAGACAATCCAATCCAGACCTTAAATGGGAAATTTCGGAATCTACCAATATCGGACTGGATGCTGGTTTATTTGACAATAAAATTGACCTGACTTTGGATTATTTTGTGAAAACGACCAAAGGGATGATACTACCAGGATTGGAAGATTTGCACCAGGGAACTACCGCTGCAGATGTGAATGGTGGAGAAGTGCGAAATACAGGTCTTGAGTTTTCTGCGGGCTACTTTACCCAGGCCGGAGAGTTCAACATTGGCGCAAGAGGTAATTTTAGTATTATCAATAATGAGTTAATGAACCTTGATGGATACAATAAGAGCAATATAAATTTCATAGCACATAGCGATGAAGTCAGAAGTACGCTTTATCCTTATAGGTCTGAAGTAGGTCAATCTTTGTATTCTACTTTCTTGGTTCCTTATGAAGGAATTTTCCAATCACAAAGTGAGATTGACGCTCATGTTAAGGATGGAACGCTGATACAGCCCAATGCAAAGCCGGGAGATTTCAAATTTACTGATGTAAACAATGATGGTAAAATCACTGATGAGGACAAGGTGTTTATGGAAAGTTACCTTCCTGACTTTACCTATGGATTCAATTTAAGCGTTGATTACAAAGGTTTCGATTTAAGCATGATTTTGCAGGGGGTTGCAGGTGTAAAAGTATTTAATGGCTACAAATACACTGCCTTGAACGCTTCTCAGTCTGGTTATAACTTAGACAATCGAGTTTTAGATGCCTGGACTACTGAAAATACAGATACTGATATTCCGAGAATATCTACTAAAGATGACAATAGAAACTTTGGTACAGCTTCAAGCTGGTATTTAGAAGAGGCATCTTATATGAGATTGAAAAACCTTACAGTAGGGTATACCTTTCCTCAGCAAATTCTAAAAAATGTAGGGGAAAATAGTAGTCTTAGGGTTTATATTTCTACTGAAAATTTATTTACAATCACTAAATATTCTGGTATGGACCCGGAAGTTGGTGGTAAAGGAATGGATGTGGGTCGTTATCCTCTGCCTAAAACTTTTACAGCAGGACTTTCTCTTACGCTTTAATACCTAACTGTGAAAAAAATGAAAAATACATTATATAAGATATCGATATTGATCGTCCTTAGTTTAGGGGTGATGACAGGCTGCTCAGATGAGTTTACTAATCTTGAGCCACTCGGAAGTACTTCTTACGAAAACTTCTTCCAGAACGAACAGGATGCAATAACCGCGGCCAATAGCCTTTACTTTTACATGAAAGACGAAGACATGTTTTCCAGAGGGTTTTTCTGGTATATCAATGCTTCAGACGATATGGTGACAGGTAGGATTAATTCTACTGCCGACAATATCAAAAACTTCAACATGACTGGTGATGAAGGCTACGCTTATTGGATGTATCCGCAGAGTTACAAAATTATCCGTCGAGCCAATGACATTATTCTAAATGTTCCGGACATGGATCTGGCAACCGACCTGAAAAACCGAATTCTTGGAGAAGCTTATTTTATGCGTGCTTTCCATTATTTCTGGTTGGCCCATACTTATGGGGATGATGTAAGTGGAGGTATTCCAATAATTACAGAAGAGAACATGTTTGATGAGCCAGGAAGTTATTCTCGACCTGCTAGCGTAGAAGAAAACTATGCGCAGATCGTAGAAGACCTCAAGAAGGCCGCAGACTTATTGCCTTTGTTTACAACCTATAGTCCCGAAGATATGGGACGCGCACACAAGGATGCTGCACTAGCCTATATTGCGAAGACAAATTTATACTGGGCAGAATATGATGCTTCAAGGTATGCTGAAGTAGTAACCTATGTGGATGCAGTTACCAATTCTGGCTCCAATAGGGGTATTTATACCACCAATACTCCATCCGAAGATTTCAGAATGTTACATAGTCACCTAAACAACTGGGGGCCGGAATATATCTGGACTGTAGTGTCTGGTGTGAATGGTGGAAGTAAGCTGCCAGGTGTTTCTCTTGAAAATAAAGGCTGGGGAAAATACAATGGATGGGGCTATTACATGCCTACTAATGAATTGTATGAAGAATTTGAAGAGGGTGACTTCAGAAGAGAGGTTACAATCTTAAAATTTGGTGATGATTTCAAATTTTTCGGAGAGGAAAGAAAATACCAATCGGAAAACTCTCTTTCAGGATTGCAATTCAACAAATACCTGTATGAATACCAGTTTGAAAATCCCATAGGTACTTATATCAATTCCAATGGGAATGATCCAACAACCATTCTGAATGTTCCTTTGTTAAGGTACAGTGAACTTTTGCTTATGAAAGCTGAAGCTTTGATCATGCAAGGTCAAAATGGTGATGCACCATTAAATATGGTAAGGGCGAGAGCCGGACTTGATCCAAAAACTGATGCCACCATGGAAGACCTTAAACATGAGCGAAGAGTAGAATTGGCAGGTGAATTTGCCAATAGACACTTTGACTTGGTGAGATGGGGAGATGCTGAGGCAGCCTATAGCCAACCTCTTCACGGTCGCCTTCATAGCGATAGAGCTAATCCAGATTCTCCTTATACCATAGGTGAAATCTGGCCTGCCAGAAATTTTGATGCGAGCACCATGGGCGTTTGGCCAATACCAACTCGTGTGGTAAGCTCATCTGGTATCGAACAAAACAAAGGATGGTAATTATCCATCAATAACAAAAATGGGGCTGTTGAAAAACAAGCCCCTTTTTTGTTTATTGTTGCATCTCAAATAGATAATTATCGATTTAATTGAGGGTCCTTTGAAAGGAATCTGTTTAGATTTGCATATTTCTATGAAAGGACGAATAATAAAATGAACCTTTAGCCTATTCGGTATCTCTACGATAATATCTTCTCAATTCACCAATTAAACGTATTTTTTTACGCATTAGTAAATAAGGCTTTTTTTATATAACGATAATAAAGTAGATTGGCTCCATATTTTAATTGATTGAATTGCATTTGACAGTACCTTTAATCTATGAACCCATTTAGAAACCTAATTTTTCTCCTGTTCCTTTCCGCCTTAGTTTGGTCATGTAACTCTAAAGACAAACCATTGGAGGAATTAATACCTATGGATCAGGCCAGCTTAGAAGTTGGAGAAAAATTGTTCCAAGCAAATTGTAGCAGTTGTCACGCCTTTAATAAAAACGGAATTGGCCCCCAGTTGGGAGGGATTACCAAAGAACAATCCCTCGAATGGTTGCGTTCTTTTATTCAAAACCCCACGGAAATGATTGATAAGGGGGATGAAAGAGCCAAGAAAGTTTTCGATAGGTACAAGACTTATATGCCTTCTTTCAGTCATTTGGAGGAAAAAGAATTAGACAATATCATTGCCTATATGCACCAGCATGAAGCACCGGCAGAGAATTTAAAAGCAGTATTGGATTCCATTTGGAACCCTATTCCTGAAAAAATCCCCATGTCTGATTTGGTTGTCAACCTGGAATTGATCAGTACAATTCCTGCTTCTGCAGAAAAGAAACCCGTTACCCGTATAGCTAAAATGGACTACCATCCGGTAACCAAGGACTTGTACATGTTGGATTTACGTGGTAAATTATACCTTATGGAAGGGGCGAAAACCAGTTTATATCTCGATATGGCTAAGGAAATGCCTGACTTTATAAATCAACCTGGACTGGCCACTGGTTTTGGCAGTTTTGCCTTCCATCCCGATTTTGGTGACAATGGTTTGTTCTATACCAGCCATACCGAAAAACCTTATACAATACCTGCTGATTTTGCCTTCGGAGACAGTATTAAAAGTGATATGCAGTGGGTGGTTACGGAGTGGGAAACCAATGATCCACTAGGGGTACCGCTAAATACTTCTAAACACAGAGAACTGTTTAGGATAGATATGGCCTCTGCTATCCATGGCATGCAAGAAATTACTTTCAATCCACTTGCAAAAAAAGGGGATAAAGATTATGGCTTACTCTATTTAGGGATAGGCGATGGAGGATCGGAAGGAAGGGGACATGCCTGGATTTCTTATGGGGCCACTCAGCCTTGGGGAGCAGTTTATCGCATTGATCCCACAGGTAATAATAGCAGCAATGGGAAATACGGAATCCCTGAAGACAATCCATTTGTAGGTAATGACAAAGGTTGGATGCCTGAGATCTATGCACACGGTTTCAGAAATCCACATAGAATTACCTGGACCAAGAGTGGTGAAATATTGGTCTCCAATATTGGTCAAGGTCAAATAGAATCCCTTTATATGCTTCGACCAGGTGATGATTACGGTTGGCCGGTAAGAGAAGGAACCTTCGAATTAAAACCAGAAGACGATTCCAACATGGTTTTCCCTTTGCCTGAAAATGAAAAATCCTTTGGGTTTTCTTATCCGGTGGCCATGTATGATCACGATGAAGGTAATGCCATTTCAGGTGGATATGAATATACAGGAACAGAAGTGCCAGGCTTGAATGGTAAATATCTTTTTGGAGACATAACAAGAGGGCGACTATTTTATGTAAATATAGCGGATCTTGAAGTAGGCAAACAGGCACCTATTTATGAATGGACAGTTGAATATGAAGGAGTATCTATACCTCTTGCAAAATTGGCTGGAAGTAGAAGGGTAGACCTTAGATTTGGAAAAGACGCCAGTGGAGAAATGTACCTCTTTACCAAAGCGGATGGAAAAGTTTATAAAATGGCCAGCATAAAAGAATAAGATGAAAAAGATTAGCCGACGGAAAACAATTCTTACGCTAAGTAGTATGGTCGCCATGGCCCCTCTTTGGGCCATAGATGAGCGTATTCTCAAGCCTAAAGTTCGAATTGGTGCCTGTGACTGGTCCATTGGCAAAGCTTCAGACCCTGGGGCATTTGAATTGGCGAGAGAAATAGGGCTTGATGGTGTTCAGGTAAGTTTGGGTAATGTGTCTAATAACATGCATCTCAGGCAAAAGGAGATGCAACAAACTTATCTTCAGTCGGCTAAAAATAACAAGGTAAAAATTGCGGGCTTGGCAATAGGGGAGCTCAACCGGGTGCCCTATAAATCTGCCCCTGAAACTGAAGTTTGGGTTTCGGATAGTATTGATGTAGCCAAAGCCTTGGGATGCAAAAATGTTTTGCTGGCCTTTTTCTCTGCTGGAGACCTAAGAAATGATCCTGAAGGAAAAAAAGAAGTAATCCGTAGATTAAAGAAAGTAGCCCCGAAGGCGGAAAAAGCCAATGTGGTTTTAGGTATTGAATCATGGTTATCAGCAAAAGAGCACCTCGAAATTTTAGCAGCAGTAGGCTCTACCCATGTAAAGGTCTATTATGACCTGGCCAATGCAACAGAAATGGGCTATGATATTTATAAAGAAATAGCCCTCTTAGGAGCTGAAAATATCTGTGAAATTCACTTTAAAGAAAATGGTCAGTTGCTTGGGCAAGGAAAGGTGAATTTTGAAAAAGTAAAAGTGAGCCTGGATAAAATTGGCTACAAAGGTTGGTGCATTATGGAGGGAGCCATTCCAAAGGGTATGGAAGTGTTGCCAGCCTATAGAAAAAATCTAAATTTTGTATCACAACTCATGAAATCCTAAAAAAATGGTAAAGTGGCCGATCTGTTGTAGTCTTTTATTCCTGGGAATTTTTTCTTGCAATACAGGCAACCAACAGGAAGACCAACCATTGTTATTTGTTCCGGAAGGATTGGAAGTAAGTGTATGGGCCGAAAGCCCCCTATTCTTTAATCCCACCAATATGGATGTGGATGCTAAAGGAAGGGTATGGGTCACTGAAGGAGTTAACTACAGAGATTTCCGGAATGCTGATGGCCACAAGGTGCAGGAAAAAGGTGATCGCGTAATGATCCTTGAGGATACCAATGGAGATGGCAAAGCAGATGCTTCAAAGGTTTTTGTTCAGGATACCTTGCTGAGAAGCCCTTTGGGGATTGCCGTGCTGGGCAATCAGATAGTGGTCTCTTGTTCTCCAAATATAATCATCTATACAGACGAAGATGGCGATGATATTCCTGATAGTAAAGAGGTTTTTTTAACAGGATTTGGAGGAAAAGACCATGACCATGGGCTACATGCAGGGCAGCTTGGCCCGGATGGGAAATGGTATTTTATTACAGGAAATGCAGGGCCACATAAAGTGGAAGGGAAAGACGGCTGGACGCTTCGCTCAGGTAGCGTTTACAATGAATTTACCCCTTACAGTACCGAGAATGTTCCTTCACAAATCAGTGATGATGGAAAAATATACAATGGGGGCTTGGTCATCAGGATCAATCCCGATGGTACTGGTATGGAGGTAGTGTCACACAATTTCAGAAATGCATTTGAAGTTGCGGTGGACTCTTATGGCAATATGTGGCAAAGTGACAACGATGACCAAACAGCTTCCTGTAGAACTACCTGGTTGATGGAGGGAAGCAATGCAGGGTATTTTAGTGAGAAAGGTAACAGAACATGGCAAGCCGATAGAAGACCAGGTCAAACAATAGCTGAGGCGCATTGGCACCAACATGATCCCGGGGTTTTGCCTGTTGGGGATGTGTATGGGGCAGGTTCACCTACTGGAATGGTTCGCATTGAGGGAGATGAGCTTGGGGAGCAATTCAGAGGGCTTTTATTAAGTGCTGATGCAGGTAGGAATATTGTATTTGGCTATACTCCTGAAGTAATAGGTGCTGGTTATCCCCTTCAAAATAGAAAAGCCTTTGTTTCCTCAGTTGACCAGGACAATACTGGCTATATCTGGCACCAGGTGGAGGAAGATACCCGAAAATGGTTTAGGCCAAGCGATGTTACAGTAGGTACTGACGGTTCGCTATTTATCGCTGATTGGTATGACCCGATCGTGGGAGGCCATCAAATGAGGGACACAGTGGGAGAAGGTAAGATTTACCGCATTGTACCAAAAGGAAAAACCCTAACACTTCCAAAGATAGATTATTCTACTACAGAAGGTCAATTGGCTGCGCTAAAAAATCCAGCGGTTCATGTACGTGCTTTTGCCATGCAAAAGTTAAAAGAACAAGGGGCTGCGGTTTTGCCTGAGCTAGAAAGTATGGTTAAAAATGAGGACAATCCCTTTTTCAGGGCCAGAGCGATCTGGACGCTTGCAGGTATGGGAGCGCAAGGAATCCATTCAATTTTGCCATTGCTAAAAGACGCAAATCAGGAAATCGTTTTGACCACAGCTAGGGCTTTGTCAGCCAATGGCCCAGAGCGCTTGCTTGTTGAAGCTTTGAAGCTTTCTAAGAATGGTTTGCCATTGATTAGAAGGGAACTGGCCTTATTGCTAAGGGAGGAAGATTGGGGGAAAACTTCAGAAATCTATAAAGAGTTAATCAAAGCATACGATGGGACAAATCCCTGGTACAGAAATGCATTGGGCATAGGAATGAAAGACAATACTGAAACCTATTACCGGGACAATATCGCTGCAATAGATCCGGCAAAATGGTCTCCTCAAATTGCCTCTTTAATATGGGAGTGGCATCCCAAAGCAGCCATTCCTGCTTTAAGGGCCAGATTGGAAAATGAGGCACTTACCACAGATGAAAGAGACCTGGCTTTGGAAACTTTGGCTTTTATCTTTGAAAAAGAAGCAGTGGAGGCTGTAAAGAAAGCCGCTGAAAAGGAAGGGGCTCTTCAGGAAAAAGCCCAATGGTGGCTTCAATTCAGAAAATACAATGAGTGGAGCGCTTTTCTGCAAGATTGGGAGGCTCCAATTGTTTTACCAGATGCCCAACCCAATTTACTGGCATTAAAAGCGCAACTGAAAGACAGTTTAACCAACAATGAACAAAAGCAGCTTGCGTTAGCTCAATTGGTGGAAAACCCTTCGGGCAGACTCCATTTGGCTTTGATGGGTGCAGAAGGTGCATTAAAAGATTCCAATCTAGATTTTTCAGCCGTAACTCAAGGCGAAAAAAGGCCCTCGGTACTTAAGGTGTTGAGGCATTATTTTGGTAGCGAAAAAGCAATAGATGAAGAAGGAGTTCTATCGCTCAGCAAAGACCCAGTAGCCGGAAAAGTAAAAGCTATTCAAAATTGTGCTACCTGTCATAAAATCGAGTCCTCGGGTAATGAAATAGGTCCAGACCTGAGTCAAATAGGACATAAAATGGATTACCCAACCTTGGTCAACGCCATTGTTCAACCTGATGCTGCCATAGGCTTTGGTTCGGAAGCTTATTTGATAGCACTAAACAATGGAGCGGTACTTTTAGGTTTATTACAAGCTGCAGGACCGGTGGTTACGATGTTGGATTTTCAAGGGCAAAGGCATATAATTCCTGCAGAAGAAGTGCTGACGAGAAAACAACTTCCCATAAGTCTGATGCCGGGACCCGAGGAAATGGATCTTAAGGCCCAAGATATCGCAGATATTGCTGCTTTCCTGATACAAAGCAATACCAGTAACTGAAAAACCTTGTAGAGTATAGGTTTTTGCTTAATTTTGCGCTTATGGCAAAATCAGAACAAAAGCAGGAAAGTGGTCTGCTAAAAGATATCATTGCCCATGCCAAAGAGTATGGGTTTGTTTACCCTTCATCAGAAATTTATGATGGGCTTCAGGCAGTATATGATTACGGGCCTTATGGGGTAGAGTTAAAGAACAATCTTAAAAGACTGTGGTGGGAATCCATGACCCGTTTAAACGGAAATATCGTTGGATTGGATGCGTCTATATTTATGCATCCTACTACCTGGAAAGCTTCAGGCCATGTGGATAGTTTCAATGATCCAATGGTAGACAATAAAGACAGTAAAAAGCGCTATAGAGCAGATGTACTGATTGAAGAAAAAGCTGCCGGTTATGAAAACGAAGGCAACCAGGAGAAAGCCAATAGTCTTTTGGCTACCATGGGGCGTTTGTTGGAGGCAGAAGATTTTTCAGCGCTTCGCGAATTATTAATTGAGGAAGATATCAAATGCCCGGTAAGTGGAACCACAAACTGGACCGAAATAAGGCAGTTTAACCTTATGTTTTCTACTCAAGTAGGTTCTGTATCAGAGGATTCTAATACCATTTACCTTAGACCAGAAACGGCTCAAGGGATTTTTGTGAATTTCTTGAATGTGCAGAAAACAGCCAGAATGAAAATTCCTTTTGGTATAGCACAAATAGGTAAGGCCTTCAGAAATGAAATTGTTGCCAGACAGTTTATTTTTAGAATGCGGGAATTTGAGCAAATGGAGATGCAATTCTTTGTTAGACCTGGTACTGAATTGGAATGGTACAAGCATTGGGCAGATACACGAATGAGCTGGCACAAGGCTTTGGGTATACCTGAAGAAAAACTAAGAAGACATGACCATGAGAAGCTGGCACATTATGCCAATGCTGCTTTGGATATAGAGTACCAGTTTCCTTTTGGCTTCAAGGAAGTGGAAGGGATTCACTCCCGAACAGACTTTGATCTGAAAGCGCATCAGGAGTTCAGCAAAAAGAAACAACAGTACTTTGATCCAGAGATCAATCAGAATTACATTCCATATGTAGTCGAAACTTCTATTGGAGCAGATAGATTGTTTTTAATGACCCTTTGCAATGCCTTCACGACGCAAGAAGTGGAAGGAAAGTCGAGGGCTTATTTGGCCTTGCATCCTGCCTTGGCTCCCGTGAAAGCGGCCATTTTGCCATTGACCAAGAAAGATGGCTTACCTGACAAAGGAAAAGCGATTTTTGATCAATTGAAATACGATTTCAATATCATTTACGAAGAAGCAGGATCTATCGGAAAACGCTATACAAGGCAGGACTTGATAGGTACTCCATTTTGTATTGCCGTAGATCACCAGACCTTGGAAGATGATACGGTAACCATACGTCACAGAGATACTACTGGACAGGAGCGTGTGCCAATTGCTGATTTGCAAGGCAGGCTTGCTGCCGCTTGTAGTTTTAGAAATGTATTCGAGAAAATATAAATTTCAATATACATGCGAATAAAAAAGACCGGCCCATGAGCCGGTTTTTTTTTGTTGACTCCCAAACTCCCAAGAATAAAAATAAACGTTGAAAGTTGCACGCAGAGTCGCGGAGTCGCAAAGAAATAATTTATGACCCTTTGCGTCTTAGCGAGATAAGCAGTTTAGCAATTCAACTTGAAAACAATTTTCACCAAACTATTGCAGTCATATAATGATTCCAATTTCTGGTATTATTTAAGTATCATTGTAGGAAGTAGCGCTGTGGGCATGCCAGAGAACGAGGCAGCGTTTGACCCTGTGGGGAGAAGTTTTCTGCTGGCTTGATTTTTCTGCGGATAAATTGCAATTTTGCCACACCCTTACCTCGCTCAACCTATTCCAAAAGGGTCCTCAATGAAGAACTTACAGAAATGAATTGCTTACTAATTTCATTCTTTTTAACAATAAAACAGACCTTTAGGCTCTGAACAACAATAGCCGTGGGTGGCAACCCACGGAAAGGAAATACCTATCCTATTCCCAACACAGAAGGTGTTGAACATACTATTATGAAGGCTTGTTCAACCCACTCCGGGGTTGGAATATTGATAATACATTTGCTGTCCACGGGTTTCACCCGTGGTTATTGTTGTTGAAGCCTGTCAGGCTTCCTTAGTTATTCTGGAGTTTAGAAGATTATTTAGTTTTAATAAACAAACCGCATTAACCGGTTCCTGAGCGGAGCCGAAGGAGTAGGTATGATGAACACGTTACCCTATGGCTTCGGCTCCGCTCAGCCGCCGGAATAATTACTAAAAAATGAACTCATTGTAATCAAATTTTGTAATACTTGTAGAATAATAAAAGATAAAAACATCCTTTATTGTTTAGATGAGTTGGGGTACCTTAATAAGGTATTGATAAATAAGTTGAGTTTGAACTTAAAGTACAGAAAATATGGAAGTAACTTCGTTTTATAAAGATTTAAAATTTGGAGATAAAATTAGTACCAAAGTCATTTTGGAATCTCCATTCTCCAAAGAAATACGCATTCTATTGAAGGAGGGCCAGGTAATGAAAGAGCATAAGACCAAGTTCCCGATAGTGGTTCAGGTCTTGGAGGGAGAGATTGACTTTGGGGCTGAAGGAGAAAATCACAATTTCAAAAGTGGAGGTATTTTGGCCCTAGAAGGAAATATTCCACATGACCTTACTGCCATAAAGGACAGTGTGGTTCGCTTGAGTCTTTCAAAATCGGATCAGGTAGCACGTGTAGAAAATGTAGTTAAGGAATCAAATAAATAAAGCCTTATGAAACCAATTGAAAACCGCAAAGACATCAATGTTCTGGTAAACGCATTCTATGCAAAAATCAGAAAAGACGAAGTTTTGGGTCCCATTTTCAATGGCCACATTGAGGAGGAAAGGTGGCCAGAACACCTGGAGAAACTAACTGATTTCTGGGAAACGAACCTTTTTGGAGTGATTAAGTTCAAGGGCAACCCTACGCTTAAACATATCAATGTAGACACGAATTTAAACCATTCGGTAGAGCAAAAGCATTTTGGAATCTGGCTGCAGTTGTGGTTTGAAACAATAGATGAGTTGTATGAAGGAGAATTGGCTGATAAAGCCAAAGAGTCCGCTAGAAGAATGGCCCATTTCCAGTTTATGGCAATCTGGAACAAAAGGCCTGTAGATGCCAAATAGGGTTGAATGAGAGATTACTTACCTACTATTTCAAGCTGATTTTTTAATCAATTTGCTTTCGAAACTGGCATTAAAACCATTATTGTTGTAAATTCAAAATCACTCGATTTGCATCATTAAACTATTCAGGCTTTCTGCCAGTGTAGGATGAGCGATAGGAAGGTTTCGAATTTTATCATAGGTTATCTTACCCACCATGGCCATCTGAAGCACCGCCATCACCTCGCCTCCATCTAGGCTTAAAATCGTAGCACCCAGGATTTGCTTGCTTTTAGGGTCCACAAGTACCTTAAAGAAACCACTTGTTTCATCCGTTTCCAGAGCCCTGCCGGCATGCTTCATAAAAAATTTACCTACCTTATATGGAATGTCTTTTTCTTTGGCTTCTTGCTCATTAAGTCCAATCCTTGCCAATTGAGGATCAATAAATACACAGTAGGGAAGCAGCCTGTCCTTTGAAGAAATTTCTTTATCTCCTTCATAGATACTTCTAAAGGCAATGTGCGCATCATTATATGCCATATGGGTAAATGGTGGTGAACCGGCTACATCTCCAAGGGCATAGATATTTGAAATGCTGGTTTCAAAGGTCTCATTCACTGCAGTGTGACCCTTTTCAGTAAGTTTAACACCGATATCCTCTAGTCCTAAGCCCTCGCTATTGGGTTTCCTTCCGGTAGCTACCAGTAAATGACTGCCTTCAATAGTTTTTGGTCCTGATTTACTTTCCAGATAAACTTTAAATTGATCGTTTTCGAAATTTATTCTTGTGACCGAGGTATCCAAATAGGTGTTAATTTCATCTTTAGCAAAGATCTTTGAAACTTCCTCACAAACGTCCTTGTCTTCCTTGGGTACCAGCCTTGGGGCTTTGTCAATAATGCTGACCTTACTGCCAAATCTATTGAACATCTGCCCAAATTCAAGCCCAATATATCCGCCTCCAAGGATAACCAGGTGTTCAGGGGTTTCCTCAAGCTCCATAATGCTTGTGCTGGTCAGGTAGGTGGTTTCTTTCAAACCATCAATCTCTGGGACAAAAGGAGAAGATCCCGTGTTGAAAAAGATTTTTTCTCCTGAAATTTCAAGGACCTCCGCCCCTTCACGTGCAATGCGTACTTTGTTGGATGAAAGAAGAGTTGCTTTTCCTAAGATGATGTCTATGTTTCCTGCTTTTTTAAGGCTTTTCTCAGCTCCTCCCCTAAAAGTAGTTACAATATGGTCTTTGCGAGCTTTGATTGCCTTTTGATCAATTGAGAAACTATTTACATTTACACCGAAATCTTCAGCCCTACTCACAATATGAGCGACTCTTGCGGAGGCAACCATTGTTTTGGTAGGTGAACAACCGTCATTTATACATGTGCCGCCAACCACCCTTTTTTCAATGAGCGCTACCGACAAGCCTATAGCGTTTATTTTTTTTGCCAGAGGCATTCCTGATTGACCTGCTCCGATGATGATTGCATCGTATTTCTTCATAGCTCTCTATTCTTTAATCTCTATCCCTTTCCAAAAAGCTACGTAATCTTTGATTTCTTTGGCAGCTTCCTTAGGTGCTGGGTAATGCCAGGCGGCATCACGGTTGGTGTCCTCTCCTATGCGAATGTGATAATAATTGGCCCTTCCCTTCCACGGGCAGTCAGAAGTGGTTTGAGATATTTCGAAAAATTCCCGATTTAATGACTCATTTGGGAAATAATGATTGTTTTCTAAAAAAATGGTCTCGTTAGATTCAGCGAGGATTTTTCCTTTCCAGATGGCTTTCATATCAATAAGATTTATTTTAAAATAATATAGCCAAATCCGTGCTAGAAACAAAAAAAGCGACCTATATAGGTCGCTTTTTACTTTTTCTTTTATTCATGAATTTCAGGTTAATAACCTCTTTTTCTTCTAAAAAGCGGTATTTACCTCTTGGGATATCTTTTTTACTCAACCCTGCAAATGTTACCCTGTCCAAGGCGTTTACATCGTAACCAAAATGAGCAAAAATTCTACGAACAATTCTATTTTTTCCAGAATGGATCTCTATGCCTAAAATCATCCGGTCTTTGGAAAGTACCTGTAGGTCATCTACCTCAGTAAGGCCATCTTCCAGTGTCACACCTTCTAGTATTGTATCAACATCATTCTTCGCTATGGGCTTATCGAGGGTTACCTGATATATTTTTTTAATCTCATAGGAAGGATGTGTCAATTTGGCTGAAAGCTCTCCATCATTGGTGAAAAGTAATAAACCAGTGGTGTTTCTATCTAGTCTTCCTACTGGGAATAGGCGCTCTTCACAGGCATTTTCAACCAAGTGCATGACTGTCTTGCGCTCAAATGGATCGTCAGTTGTGGTGATAAAATCCTTGGGCTTATTAAGTAAGATATAAACAGGCTTTTCCGGACGGATGGATTTTCCTTTGTATTCTACCCGGTCTTTTCTAAGTACTTTGTAGCCCATTTCTTTTACTACTTTCCCATTTACAGAAATCTCTCCCTTTTCAATGAGTTTATCTGCATCTCTTCGCGAACAAATACCTGCGTTGGCGATGAATTTGTTGAGCCTAATTTCATCCGAATCTGTTTGAGCAGTTTTTTGAATGGTCTTTAGGTTGTAAATAGGCTGTGCTTCATCTTTGCCTTTACCAGTTTTTATAGGAGAAAAAGGCTTTTTAAAAGTTTTTTTCTTTTTGTCTTTTTCCTCAACCTTACCAAAAATTGGTTTTTGATTGCGTCCTCTACCTTTGTATTCACTTTTTTCTACAGGAGTTTTGTCAGTGGAGTCCTTTTTTTTGGAATAGGAGGTTCGTTTTCCTGGTTCTTTATTGTCTCCCCATGATTTTTTGGAAGAATCTCCAGTTTTATTGTTGAATTTTTTCATAATCTTGCAGCATCTCTGCTGTATTAAAATAATCAAATGTAAAAGCTTAATTATAAGGTGATTTGACCTTTTCTTAAGCGGGTGCAAATTTAGTGCTATTTATGTAATAATAACACAGATTTTAAAAATCAATCGCTTTGTTTTCCTATTTCGTTGTCCTCTTCTTTAAAATCCTTAGGTTGTGGGAGTTCGCTCAGGTCATTAATGCCGAAGTATTCCATGAATTTTGAGCTAGTGCCGTACAAGAGAGGCCTGCCTAGTCCTTCAGACTTGCCTTTGATGGCTACCAGGGACTTTTCCAATAGCTTCTGAACAGAATAGTCACAATTCACCCCTCTGATCTGTTCCATTTCGGATTTTGTTATCGGCTGCCGGTAGGCAATGATGGACAGGGTTTCCAATTGAGCGTTGGAAAGTCGTTTTTGAGATTGGTGTTTTTGTAAAATAGCTACACTACTTAGGTAGGCTGGCTTGGTTAAAAATTGGTATCCTCTAGCTATTTTCTCTAGGCTGAAAGAATAATCATCTGAATTGTATTTGTTTGTAAGGGCCTCCAAGGCTTCGTCCAAATGATCCATTGGGATTTCGGTCTCAAACATTTCTGCAAGACACTTTTGGATTTCTTGTATGCCTAGTGGTTCGGCTGAACAAAAAATCAGGGCTTCAATATGTCGAGGTAAGAAATCCACTTTTATTTTTTACCTAGTTTTGCTTCTATACTGTGCATGGTATGAGGAACTGCACGCAATCTTTCTTTGCTGATAAGTTTTCCTGTGTCCACACAAACCCCGTAAGTGCCATTTTTTATTCTCCTTATAGCATTTTCAAGGTTAATGATAAACTTTTGTTGTCTGGCAGCCAATTGGCTTAGATTTTCTCTTTCAAGTGTGTCTGCCCCATCTTCTAACAATTTTGATGTAGAAGCAGTGTTTTCTGTTCCACTATCATTTTGTTTGCTGAGAGAACGTTTCAATTGATTCAATTCTTCTTTTGCGATTGTCAGTTTTTCATTAATCAGCAATTCAAATTCCTGAAGCTCTTCCTTGGAATAATTGGTTTTTTCTACCTGGCTCATAAAACATTACTTTAAAAATTTCTCTAAAATACAGTGAGTATTCTGAAATCAAAAATTTAATTTTCGGGATAAAATTACATGAATTCTTTTTAAGTGAATTTAATTTTAAAAAGAGGGTATGAAAGGGATATAATTGACTTTTATATTTCATTAATTTTCATTCTGCAATCAAAATATTTTGAATTGTTAGTTTAAAAATAAATTGAAATGGGATTCACTTTTTTAACTTGAAATATCCCTAAGAAAGTATTAATTTGAACCCCTAAACAATAATAATCCAAATTATATCCAATGAAAAGAATCCTATTAATTCTTATATGCGCATTTATCTCTTTAAATGTATCTGCTCAAAAAGCGGATAAAGGCTGGAAGAGCTTGTTTAATGGCAAATCGTTTAAAGGTTGGTCTTTTAGTGAAAACCCTGATTCATTCAGTATTGAGGATGGAGTAATTAAGGTAGAAGGCCCGAGGTCACACATGTTTTACACCGGTAAATACAAAAAACATAATTTTAAAAACTTTGAGTTAAAAATGCAGGTAAAAACCATGCCTGGAGCCAATTCAGGAATTTTTATTCACTCGGAATTTGAAAAAGATGGTTGGCCAACAAAAGGTTATGAAATCCAGGTTAACCAAACACAAGGAGACTGGAGGAAAACCGGAAGTGTATACAGCTTCAAAGATGTTAAAGAGACTTATGTGAAAGATAACGAATGGTATACCCAGCATATCATAGTTCAGGGTGATAACATAACTGTTAAAATTAATGGAAAAGTTATCAATGAGTTCAATGAAAAAACAGATAGGGGAGAAATTGGTGACAGTGGTAAAAGATTGAGCAGTGGAACAGTTGCACTACAAGCTCATGACCCTAAAAGTACGATTTACTACAAAGACATTATGATTAAACCATTACCTTAATGAAGGATAGATTAATTCATATTTAGATGCAAATTATAACATCCGGCTGACCATGAGGTAAGTCGGATGTTTTTGTTTTGTCCTATTGTGAGTTCATCTCAAAGTTTCAATCTGGCTCATCTTTAACCAAATAACAATGCCCAAAGCCTATACGCAAATCCATCACCTAGCGCTTAGAGCGTTTACCACAAATGTTTTTAAATCTCTGGGAGTTCCTGATGACGAAGCTGCTTTGGCTGCAGATGTCCTTGCCTATAGTGATGAACATGGGATAGATTCACATGGGATAGCCAGACTAAAAACTTATTTCGATTTGCTCAAAGCAGGTAGGATCAATCCCAGACCAAAATTGAAGGTGCTTAGAGAAAAACATGCTGTCGCCACAATAGATGGGGACAATGGTTTGGGTTTGGTAGTAGGACCAAAGTGCATGGATATAGCGATAGAAAAAACCCATAAACATGGTTCAGGTTCTATAGCTGTTTGCAATACCAACCATTATGGGGCAGCGGGATATTACCCGCTTATGGCTGTAAAAGAAGATTTTATTGGCCTATCCATGACCAATACTACCAAAGGTGTTGCGCCATTTAATGGTAAGGAAAAAATGCTGGGTACAAATCCGATTGCTCTGGCATTCCCCTCGCTGAATGAGCCGGAAGTGGTAATTGATTTTGCCAGTAGCACAGTAGCCTATGGGAAGGTGGAAATTGCCCACAGGGAGGGAGAAATTATACCTTTAGGATGGTGTCTTGATAAAAATGGCCTACCTACAAACAGGCCTGAGGAAATGATCGATGGTGGGGCTTTATTGCCTTTAGGGAGCACAAAAGAGGGCTCTGGTCACAAAGGTTATTGTTTGGCAGGAGCTGTTGATATTTTAAGTGCAGTGCTGAGTGGTGCTAACTGGGGGCCTTTCGCTACTCCTTTTGCAATCAACTCCGCTATGCCTGAAATACAGGTAGGGAAAGGAATTGGCCATTTTTTCAACGCCTGGGACATAGAAGGATTTAGGGACTTGACGGACTTTAAAAAAAGCATGGATCATTGGATTGTTACGATGAGAAATACTGTAGCAATGGAAGGGGGGGCCAAAGTGCTAGTGCCTGGAGATCCTGAACGAAAATCCTATTCTATTAGAATGGAAGATGGAATACCAGTTCATCAAATTATTCTGGACCAGTTAAAAACCATTTCACAGTCTTGTAATGTTCCCTTACCCTGATTTACTCTTTAATCTTCACAACTTTTGGTGCTTTTTTCTAATTCAGATTGGATTTTTTAATTTATATCGTATTGAAATTCAAAGGATAACCTAACTTTGGGTTATGTTACTAAAAATCATTCTCTTCTCAGGCTTTTCAGGCATTACCGTTTTAATTGGAGGTTTATTGGCGAATTATTTTAACCATCATATCAAAGAAAAGCCAATCAAATACGAGATTATCCATGCCATGATGTCTTTTGGTGCGGGAATAATCTTATCAGCCCTGGCATTGGTATTGGTGCCACAAGGGATGGAGGAACTGGAATTGTTTCCCTTGGTTGGAACCTTCCTGTTTGGAGCAATTTTATTTATGCTAATTGATTGGTATTTGGCCAATAAAGGTGGGAAAATTGCCACATTATTGGCCATGATGATGGATTTTGTTCCGGAATCCATTGCCCTTGGGGCTACTTTTGCAATAAATCCCAAAATGGCAACACTTCTGGCCGTCATTATAGGTTTGCAAAACCTGCCGGAAGCTTTTAATTCCTTCAGGGACTTGGTTCAGAGTGGTTTTACTATCCGTAAAACCCTTGTCATTTTCTTTTTTCTGAGTTTCTCAGGTATAATTGGAGCCATGCTCGGTCATATTTATTTGAGTGATTATCCAGATTTAACTGCCTTCTTAATGGTTTTTGCTAGTGGGGGGATTTTATATTTATTGATTCAGGACATCATTCCTGAAAGCAAGCTGAAAAACAATTACCTCTCCTCTTTAGGGGCCATACTTGGGTTTTTGGTTGGTATTATTGGGGAAAAGATAATTTAAGGGGTATCAAATCAATCCTTTAATTGACTTTGTATTATCTTTAAAGGAAGCTTTGGCTTGAACTTAAAAATCGACTTAACCATGAAATTTCTTTCTTCACTATTTTTAATTGTTACTTTCTTTTCCTGTTCCGAAAAACAAACATCGGTAATAAATACTGACAGCTCAGAGATAATCGGGTGTGGAGATGAGAACGTAGTTATTTTCGATAAGGAAAAATCGAACAAGAATAGTCTTGTGAAAGTTTGGGAATGGACAGCTGCGATTTCTGAGGGTTTGCCCAAAGAATACCATGGGTATTTTAATACCACTGATGATTGTAAACCTGTTGGAGAAGGGCAAATATTAATAACCTCTTCCAGCGGAGGCGTAGCCCTGGTAAATCGTAAGGACAAGAAAACTGTTTTTTATGCGTATGTTCCTAATGCCCATTCTGCAGACTATCTTCCCGGAGGAAGGATAGTAGTAGCGCTTTCCACAGCGGAAAACGGGAATTCAATCCGACTTTATGATGTCAAACAGTCGGATAAAATACTATACTCCGATAGTCTATATTCCGGGCATGGTGCGGTTTGGAACGAAGAGAAAAACAGTTTGTTTACACTGGGATTTGATCAATTGAGGGAGTACAAGTTAGCGGATTGGGAGAGTGCGCAGCCTAAATTAGAGAAAGTAAACGAATGGGAAATACCTGATGAAAGCGGGCATGACCTTTTCCTTACAAGTGATCAACGATTGCTTCTGTCCACCACCAATAGTGTGTGGCAATTTGATATTTCAACTTCCATCTTTACTCCATTTGAACCATTAGAAGGAGCAAAGCATGTTAAATCAGTTAATTTTAATGCCGAAACAAAGGAACTCGTGTATACCAAAGGAGAAATAAGTTGGTGGACCCACCATATTTATTTTGAGAACCCTCAAGATACATTAGAGGTGAATGACATGAAATTGTATAAAGTCAGAGTGCTGTGGGTTTTAATTTAATTTAATCCTGGATTATACAAAGGGATCAGAGGGGTTTCATTAAGTAATAGAAGGTCCATTGCGTATATACGGGTAAATATTTTATGCTGAATAACTTTAGCATTGTTCTTTGTATTTGGCTTATCTACTTACTAAATTCTTTTATCATGAAAAAGTTGATCTATTATGTAGCCATTTCTATAGATGGATTCATTTCTGGTCCTAATGAAGACATTAGCCTGTTTATGGGTGAAGGAGAAGGGGTAGATAAATACCAGGATGACTTGATGAAATTCAATACGGTGATTATGGGCAGGAAAACCTATGAGTTTGGATACAAGTATGACTTAAAACCTGGCCAGGCACCATACCCGCATATGGAACATTACATCTTTTCAAATAAGCTTGAAATTCCTTCTTTAGAACCTAATGTTCATTTGTCTAAAGTGGATGTTGAAAATGTAAAAGAAATCATCCATCATTCCGGAACCGATGTATACTTATGTGGTGGAGGCCAATTTGCAGGCTGGCTACTCGATAATGGCTTGATCAATCAGGTTAAATTGAAGGTCAATCCCATAGTTCTGGGGCAAGGACAAAAACTTTTTGGGGAGTCAAAAACTCAAGCAAAACTGGAGCTTGTTTCAACAGAATCATTTCCTGAAGGTTTGCAGATTTTGACTTACGATCTATCTACCGACCTTTAACCCGAACAATCTATTACGTACTGAAATCGCTTTGTTAATTTAAAAGAAGTAAATTCTTTTTACTGAAGATACCTTATATGAAAATAGTCCGAACGGATAGGGAACTTGAACTCCCCATGGTTGACCAGGTCTTAAGAGACCAGGGGCATGAGCTGGTTTTACTTCCTGAAACTGTGTCTGAAGAAGCCCTTTGCAAAGCGGTGGAAACATGTGATATTTTATTGATGTGTTATACCACAATTGGTGCTGAGGTAATAAAGGCAGCAAAACAGCTTAAAGCCATAATTAAATATGGTGTAGGGATAGACGCTATAGACATTCCTGCTGCCAATAAAAAGGGAATAGTGGTTGTGAATATTCCAGAATATGCTGAAGAAACGGTGGCAGAAGGTGCCTTTGCAATGCTTCTGGCCTTGGCTAAAAAAATGCCTGCTATCCAAAATAAAATGAGAAAGTCCTTCTGGGCCTGGCCTACTCAAGAATGGATGTCTCAGGATATAGCAGGCAAAACACTGGGTATAATTGGCTGTGGTCGAATAGGGAAAAGTATGGCAAGAATGGCCGGTTTGGGATTAAGGGCAAAAGTAATTGGATATGATCCCTATAAATCTGAGGAACATTTAGCCGAAAATGGGATTGTTAAAATTGAATCGCTTCAATCTTTGCTTGAGCAAAGCGATTTTATTTCCTTGCATGCTGTGTTAAACAATGAAACCAGGCATATAATTGGAAAGCCTGAATTGGCAATGTTAAAAAAGTCAGCAATTATTATCAATTCTGCTCGTGGAGCTTTGATAGATGAGGAAGCATTGTTGGAAAGCCTGATGAATGGGCAAATTGGAGGGGCGGGTTTGGATGTCTTCAGTAAGGAGCCACTAAATCATAGTACTCACCCTTTACGGAAACTATATGAATTGGAAAATGTAATTTTGTTTCCGCATCTCACCTTTTATACCCAAGAAGCAATGGATAGGCTTGAAAGGGAAACTTTGGAAAGGTGTGTAGAGGTAATGCAAGACAGACCAGTACTTATTAAATCCAAAGACCCAAGGCTTCAAAATCAAAAACACCTCAAGACAATACTTGAAGTTTAGGTGAGTTTTTTTAGCCTTTTTATAAAGATTAACTTATAAAAATTAAAGTATAGATTAAACCTGTATGACAAATGTGAGACAGATAAATGATGAAGCCCAATTTCTTATAGAAATGGCAAATGGCAATGAAAAGCCACTTGACTATTTTTATAATAAATATTCGGCCAAGGTTTATTCAACGGCACTCAGTTATACAAAAAATGAGCAGGATGCTGAAGAAGTACTTCAAGATGTTTTTATTACTTTATTTGATTCTGCTTCAAAATTCAAGAATGACGCCTCTGTCAGCACTTGGATTTATCGAATTACCATTAATAAGTGTCTCGATTTTCTACGTAAAAAGAACAGTTTAAAACGAAAAGGTATTTTCTCCTCTTTGTTTAGTAAGGAGTCGGGTGAAATTATAATTGAACCTGTAGATTTTGTTCATCCTGGAGTGAAAATGGAAAATTCTGAAGATGCGAAACTCTTGTTTCGTGTTATGGATGAATTGACAGAAAATCAAAAGACGGTTTTTATCCTTACCCAGATTGATGGCCTGCCCCAGCAAGAAGTAGCAGACATTATGAAGGTCAGTAGGAAGTCTGTGGAGTCACTTTTGCAGAGAGCAAAGGCAACAATGAGAATTAAACTAGAAAAATTTTATCCTGAGCGAGGGAAAAAATGATACAATACGTCTAAGAATATATGGAAGCCTGGAAAAACAAAATCATGAATAGCCTTGAGGGGATGGAAGACGCCCAGCCACCTAAGGATAGCTTGTTAGCAATCAAGAAAAAATTGGCTGATCAAAGAAGAAATAAATCGGCCAAGAATCCTAGCCAGTGGATGGCTGTGGCTGCTGTGATGCTTCTACTTGTTTGTGCAAATGTTTTCGTGCTTAACAATTATTTTGCTTATCAGGAAACTGCCGAACAAGTAGAGTCAACCTACACTGGCCTGATTACAGATTATAATATTTATGAATGATGAAAAATAACATATTTAAAATTGGGTTTTTTTGCCTGTTGATAATCAATGGTGTACTTGCCTTTGTGATGTTAAACCATCCTAGGCCGCCTATGCCTGGTCCACAAGCAAAAGCTGATTTAATGTTTAAGATTAGTAATGAACTTAATCTTTCAGAATCACAAAAGGAAAGCTTTTTTACTTCAGCTGAAAACCATCAGAAGGGAATGGCTATGATAGAGCGACAACAAAAGAGGTTGGTAAAAGAATACTTTGAGTATTTGAAAATGCCAGTTGTTGATGAAGAGGCCAAGGCGGAAAAGTTAAATGAAATAGCCCTTAAAGAAGCTGAAAAAATCAACATGACTTTTGCTCATTTTGAAGAGCTTAAAAGCCTTTGTAAGGATGAACAAAAAGAGGCATTTAATAGGATTATCAGTGAAGTGCAGCAAATTTTGCTAGGAGAAAGAAGAAATATGCCCCGCCTACCGAGGGATTGATTACATTCTCACGTCTATAGAAATATATTAAACTATAGTCATGAACAAATATGTTTTCAGTAAGATCGCCGTTCTAAGTATTCTTGTAATGTCTTGTTCATGCGGTAATGTGGAAGTAATTCCAGAGAATAAGCTTACCGAGTTACCAGCTGCATTTGAGGCCTTTGATGAAGCCAATACAACCATAATGCTAGATGTAGACGAGATTATTATAGAATCAAATGGTCTCCCAAATCACACTTCCCCCTATTGGTCAAATACTACAAAAAGAGAAGCGACAGACCCAAGGGGGAATTTATTGGTAACAGAGGCGGCTTTTGCAAACCATCCACTATTCGTAAATCCTACCTATACCAGTTTTGGACAAATGGCCCCCGGAAATATTGATGATTTTAATGGTGCTTATACCCTTATTGTTCCAGCAATTCCAACCAAAGCTTCATCTTCTTCTTCCACAGGTTTAGGGCCAATCGGTATCGCCGTTAGTGGATCCATGATTTATAATGATGAGGAAGGACCAAATATCCCATTGGATGATGCCGCTCCTTCTTTGGATTACAATGGTGCGCATACAGGTCCTCAAAGTTACCACTATCACCTGGAGCCGCTTGCTTTTTCTGATGATGACGATAACTTGATCGGGATCATTTCAGATGGGTTCTTTTTGTATGGTAGGAAATGTGCGAGCACAGGAGACTATCCCAATGACCTTGATGTATCAGGTGGACATACCTCTATTACCAAGTACAATCAGGAGCAGCAATACCACTATCATATTCAAAATGAGTTGTATTTAAATAAGTATTACATCCTTTTTCCAGGAAATTACCAAGGCAGTTCAAATGCTATTAATTAAACAGATATACTGGTTCTCATTACTTGTTTTTGGGTTTAATACGCCAAATGGAACGTCTGATGATGGTGTTTTAACACCAGCCGAATTGGAGAAGAGGACGGTTTCGGATGAGAACCTTATACTCAATCCCAATCAAGGGATTGTTTTTTATAAGGACGAACCATTTACCGGGACAGGAATAGCTACTTATCCAAATGGGCTCGTGTCAGAAAAAATCACCTATTTGAATGGTAAAAGAGATGGTGTGCTGCAGCGATACTTCGAAAATGGCCTATTGAGCTTTGAGGCCAACTATGAAAGAAATAGACGTAATGGAATGGTAAAATCTTGGTGGTCCAATGGTAAGCTAAGATCTGAAGCGAATTTTCAACATGGCCTGGTCCATGGAGTTCAAAAGCAATGGTACAGCAGTGGACAGCTTTTTAAGGTGCTCCATATCGTTGAGGGTAAGGAAGAAGGCTTGCAGCAGGCATGGAGGGAAAACGGAAAACTATTTGTAAATTATGAAGCAAAGGATGGTCGTCTCTATGGTTTAAAGAGAGCAAGTTTGTGTTATGAGTTAGAAGGAGAAAATATTGTGATAGATGAATAAATTGACAATTGCATTGATCGTGTTTTTTGTGGCTGCCTGTAATAATGGTGGACCAGAAACAACAACCATTGATGAGGAGGAGATAACTTTGCCTTATTATGAAGAAGCTACATTTACTCCTCGTTGGTTTTCTACCAAAGAGGATGTTCCTGTTGATTTTCACCAAATCCCTGAATTTAACTTGTTTAACCAATATGGGAGTGAGGTTACAGCTAAGGATTTGGATAGTAAGATAAGCATTGTTAATTTTTTCTTCACCACCTGCCCGGGCATATGTCCAAAGATGATGGCCAATATGTACATGATTCAAGATGAGTTGCAGGAAAAAGACAAAGCCTTGTTTCTTTCGTATTCTGTCACGCCTGAAATGGACGGAATTGAAGAGCTAAAAGTTTACGCAGAAAAAAATGAGATAGTGAATAAAAGCTGGTTTTTGCTCACAGGTGACAGAGAACAAATTTATGATCTTGGAAGAAACCAATTTTTTGTTGAAGAAGACATGGGAATAGCCAAAGGCCCAGATGATTTTTTACATACCGAAAATATTTTACTTATAGATGGAGACCGGCACATTAGAGGTATATACAATGGTCTGAATAAAACAGCCATTCAGCAATTGCTGACCGATTTTAAAACGCTTGAGGCAGAATTGACCGATAAATAATTACCCATTATACGTTTAATTTTTGAAATTTTATAAAAAAATCACGGGATAGGAAACTTTCAAAACTAATATGTCGTTTACGATATAAACGTGTAAGATTTAAAAACAAAAAATGAATAATCAGACCTCTTTAGTACAAAATATTTTCAGGTTAATTCTGGCTGCATTTATGATTTATGCCGGAATTAGTCATTTAACCTTCAATAGAATTGATTTTCAGGCGCAGGTACCGGATTGGTTGCCTTTTGAAAAAGATTTGATTGTGGTGTTATCAGGATATGTAGAAATCGCACTTGGGCTTGGATTGGCATTTTGGAAAAGCCAGCGGGTGAATTTTGGTTGGGCACTTGCGGTGTTTTTTCTCTTGGTTTTCCCGGGAAATGTGGCACAATACCTTGATGGTAAAGATGCTTTCGGGGCCTTGGATTCTGATAAGGCACGATTGATTCGTCTTTTCTTCCAGCCAGTACTGATTGTATGGGCCCTATGGTCTGCAGGATCATGGGCTGATTATCGAGCAAAAAAAAATAAAAACTGATGGATGCTTCTCAACTTGAGTTAAAGAATCAAATCTGTTTTCCGTTTTATTCCGTTTCCAGGCTGATAACAAAAGCTTACAAGCCTTTTTTAAGCCAATTGGGCTTGACTTACCCTCAATACCTGGTGTTGATGGTGTTGTGGGAGGCTGATGGAATAAGTGTAAATCAGATCAAAGAGAAATTATTATTGGATAATAATACCCTTTCTCCATTACTTAAAAGGATCGAAGCAATGGGACTGATCAAACGCCTTCGTTCAACAACTGATGAAAGGAGTGTAATTGTATCTTTAACAGAGAAGGGAGAGAAATTGAAGGTTCAGGCTTTACCTATTCCGGGGAAAATGTTAGAAAGTTTATCCACTGAAGGGATAGAGATAGATGAAATCGCCGGACTGAGGAAAATGTTAAATACTTGGATGAAAATCTTATCAAAAAATAACAATCAAAACGAAAATAAATAGAATTAGTAAAATGGAATTAATTGAGAAATTGAATTGGAGATATGCTGCTAAAGCCATGAATGGTGAAAAAATAGCACAAGAGAAGGTGGACAATATTATAGAAGCAATTTCACTAGCGCCGACCTCTAGTGGTTTGCAACCTTTTGAAGTGATTGTAATCACCAATCAGGAAATCAAAGAAAAAATTAAGCCTATTGCATGGAATCAGTCAGTAATTACCGATTGTTCTCATTTATTGGTTTTTGCAGCTTGGGATACTTATACCGAGGAGCGGATCAATAAAATGTTTGACCTTACCAATGAGCAAAGGGGCTTTACCAATGAAGGCTGGGAAAACTACAGAAAACAATTGCTCGCTACCTATCCAAACAGGTCCGCTGAAGAGAATTTTAACCATGCTGCCAAGCAGGCCTATATTGCCTTTTCACAGGCAATTACCGCTGCTGCATTTGAAGGGGTTGACAGCACCCCAATGGAAGGTTTTGATCCCAATGCACTTGATGAGATTTTAGGATTAAAAGAAAAAGGACTTAGAAGTTGTGTCGTCCTTCCTTTAGGATACAGAGACAGTGAAAAAGATTGGTTGGTAAACCTTAAGAAAGTAAGAAAAAGCAAAGAGGATTTGGTAACTGTTTTGGATTAAGGAAAACCTCTACCAAGGGATACATTTGATAATTAATCGTTATTCTGAAAAGAAGCCATATAAGCGCAATGCTATTATGGCTTCTTTTTTTTGCTCAAGAATTGAGGAAGTTTTGTTTTGACTTAGAGTGACTGATGCTTTGAATTCAGAATTGTAATTTTCCCTTTCACTGGAAATAAATATTTTTCCTTTTTAAAGGGGAATGGGTAAATTGAAAAAAATTAAGGCACAAACAAAAATGGCTTGCAGAATCAAGCTGTTGCTTCCAAAATCAACCCAAATGCACCATGAAATATGAATGGAGGAAATCCGAAAAAGAGCTTTATTTACCCAAAGCCAAGCCTACAAAAGTAAATGTCCCTGCATTTAAGTTTATCAGCATTTCTGGAGAGGGGAATCCAAATAGCAGCCAATTTGCTGAGTGTATTTCGGTCCTCTATTCATTGTCTTATGCCGTAAAAATGACCCTTAAAAAGATCAGTGATCCACCGGAAGGCTATCAGGATTATACCGTTTATCCACTTGAAGGGGATTGGGACATTAATGCTGCGGCCAAGGCCAAATTTGATGGAACCATCAATAAAGATGATTTGATTTTCACCATCATGATTCGTCAACCCAATTTTGTGAACAAGGCATTTTTTGAAGAGATGTTGGCGGTGACAAAAAAGAAAAAGCCCCAGCCCTTACTAGAAAATGCCAGGTTTGAAACCATAGAGGAAGGTCCTTGCTTACAGATGTTGCATGTAGGTAGTTATGACAATGAGGCGGAATCTTTTTCGAAAATGGAAGCATATGCAAAAGAAGCTGGATTGGAAAGGCTTTCAAAAACCCATAGGGAAATTTACCTCACCGATTTCAGAAAAGTGCCGGTAGAAAAATTAAAAACGGTATTGAGGTTTAAGGTCAAATGTGAAGCTTAATTTTTAACAAAACAATAACCCTTTTAATTGTAGTCCATGAGATTGTCTGAATTCATATGTTTTCTTTTGATAGGGATGACCCTATTTGGTTCTCCTGCCTTAGCACAAACCAGCCCTGATCAAATAAAATTTACCCGTCAAGCTTCCAAGAGGTTGATTTTTGATGCTGAACAAACCATTCCGCTAGCAGGCATATGGCCTGAAAAAATCATAGGGCTTTCTGTCATGCATCCGAGTACTCACCATCTTCGGGATAGTTCAAAGGTCTCCATAAAAGCCAACCAACTGACGGTTCAATCCCAATTAAAAACGGAAACAGACATATGGTTCGGTGGCTTCAATCCAGTAGCGACCTATGCCCTTCATTTGGACTCAAGTATTGGTAAAGGAGCACTTGGTTTTTCATTTTCCGGTTCCAATACAAAAGAGAAGTTAACCATTAAGTTGCAGTTCAATGAGCAAAAAATCAAGGATGCCAGGCTGCACTATACCGACAAGGAGGGCATTACCACTGAGCAGTCAATCGCCGTTAATCTTTCCGAAAACACTGTCTTAAAAGGAACACTTTATCTGCAAATGCTTGGAAGTGGCTTGGTGCTGTATTTGAAAGATGAGGAATTGCCACAGGTCATAGGGCAGTCTGATTTTAACACTTTAATAGATTTGCGGAAAAAGGAATACTTGCATTCTTTTCAATCACACCTTTATGTAGGGCTTGACTCAGGGGAAGTAAAAATAGATAGGGTACTTATGGGGCTTACTGCAGGCGTAGGTTTAGCCGATATTCGTGCGATCACTTATGAGGATGGTTCACCGCTCTTGGATCAGGGGCGCTTGTGGTACACCATGTCTATTAGAGGTAGGGCTTTACCACATCATATTCAGGGTGTGTTCAGTATGAATCCTTCTGTATTCGATATTAAATTAGAAGGGGTCATCCTTTTTGATCGCAAGGATGGACTTTTAAGAAATGAAGTGGCATCGCATATCTTTTTTGACCGAAATGATAAGGTTTGGAAAGGTACCACCACGGGTTTTAGTGCTTATGCCAATATAGATAAAGAAGAGAAGCAGCTCTTGGCTGTTAAAAGTGAAAGGGATCCAAGGTTTGGTTTTTCAGTAATGGAGGCATCCCCTTTTGGGGTAGTAGGCGATGTGGAGGATCCGCATATTCTTTATGACAGTGAGGTAGGCAAATGGAGAATCTTGACCTGTGTCAATGAAGGTGGCTACAAGGCAATTGTAATGGAGTCTGACCATTGGAACAAAGGCTATGTAAAGATTGCCGGACCTGTTGCGCACAACTCCACGGGAACATCCATTCAGAAAATAGGTGATCGCTTGTATTGTTTTTCTGGAAGTTCAGAGAGAGAAATTTTCATTTATAGCTATCCAGATTTGAAAGAGGTTGGGACATTGAAAATGGATTTACCGCCTTGGGATAAGCTTTCAGGGACAAGGGTATGGCCCAATGTAGTGCAGTTGCCTGAAGGGTACCCATTCCGTTATGTGGCTTTGATGATGGATAGAATTAATTATCCAGGTATGGCTGGGCCTAATTGGACCTATGGTGCACTGTACCTTTACCATGGTTATTGAATAACATTTTACACGTTTAAGGCATATAGTTGCGCTTATTAGTAGAAGATCGTTTAAGCGATAAACAGGTGATTTATCCTTTCTTTTTGGTTTTCAAGGATTTTTTTAAATGATTTACCACCTAATAAAAACCCCTGTTAAACGTGATTTAGCAGGGGTTTTATAGATAAATATTCCTTTTCAATTATTTTTTATAAAAAAGTTTAGCTCCCCCTAGATCCAAAGGGATCATTTGGTTCGTAACTCTTCTCAAATAAGTCATAAAAATCAATCATCGAGTCGATTGACCATTTATGAGGAAAACGAAACCAAGTAATTTACCTAAACTTTAAGAAAATGAAAAATGATTTGATTAAACCTCAGGGACTGGTGAAGGACGCCAACCGTAGAAAGTTCCTTCAAAAAGGTAGCTTATCCATTGCTGCAGCAGGATTGTTTATGGTCGGATGTAATGACGATGATGATTACATGCCGCCAATGAAAGATGGGGTAATGTTGGGGTCCGGTGATATTGGGATATTGAACTATGCCTATGCACTAGAACAACTTGAAGCGGCTTTTTACGCAACCGTAATTCAAGGAGGATATTTCGCCAATGCAAACGCGGAAGAAAAGCAAATCATGGGAGACCTTGAAAAACATGAAAGGGCTCATAAGGAATTTTTTAAAGCTGCTTTAGGTAATGCTGCAATTGCAGATTTAGAAGTAGACTTCAGTGCAATTGATTTTAACGACAGAATGTCAGTTTTAGGAGCCGCTAAAACATTCGAGGATTTAGGTGTAGCTGCCTATAATGGCGCAGGGAAGTTTATTCAGGACGCAGGCTATTTATTGATAGCCGGTAAGATTGTTTCAGTAGAAGCAAGACATGCTGCAGCAATCAGAGATCTATTGAATCCAGGTTCCGCAGATTTTGCTGGTGACGATTTGATCGATGCCAACGGTCTTGAACGCACACTCAGCTTCTCAGAAGTTCTTTCTGCAGCGAGTACATATGTGACTACTCCAATTGACTTCAGCCAATTGCCAAGCTAATATTTAACCTAAACTAAGATAGACATGAACTTATTAAATTTATTAGATAAAATGTGTCCGGATACTAAAAATTCGGATGAAAAAGAATTGTTTTTTTCTAGAAGAGATGCTTTTCACAAATTTGGTGACCTAAGTAAAAAAATGGCAATGGCCGCGGTTCCTTTGGGAATTTTGTCCGCCTTACCAAAAGTTGCCAAGGCAGATACAGACAGCTTGATAGGCGTATTGAATTATGCGCTGACTTTGGAACATCTTGAATACAGGTATTACCAGATGGGCTTAGATGCAGGTGTTATCGAAGGAGCTGATATGGCTATTTTCGAAAAAATTAGAGACCATGAGTTGGCTCACGTTAATTTTTTGACTGAGGTAGTTGGGAATGTTTTGGGTGGAACCCCAGTGACAGAACCAGCCTTTGATTTTACTGCAGGCGGAAATTTCTCACCATTTACGGATTATCCTACTTTTTTGGCCTTGTCTCAAGCATTTGAGGATACCGGAGTAAGGGCTTATAAAGGTCAGGCAGGAAATGTAATGGAAAATGACGTGGTATTAACTGCCGCACTTTCTATCCATTCGGTAGAAGCCAGGCACGCTTCAATGGTGAGGAGGCTCCGTACCAAAAAAGGGCATGACAGTATTAAAGGCTGGATTACAGAAGGGTCAAATGGTACTTTACCTGCAGCCACCCAGGCCATATATGCCGGTGAAGAAAATGTAATGCATGGAGGTGTGGATGTTACTCAACTGACAGGTATTGATTCTGCTGCTGTCACTGAAGGATGGGATGAACCATTGAACAAAGACCAAGTATTGGGAATTGCATCACTTTTCTTAGCATAGATTAACTAATTGGTTGGGGTTGAGTGCTTAGGTGTCATCTTTGTTGGGAGATGGCACCTTTTTTATGTTTAACCCGGATTATGTAATAGGATTTCTCCGTCCTGACAAT
>TARA_R110002124_G_scaffold106467_17_pt1 | contig 37364 bp, 34 predicted proteins | sample TARA_R110002124 | Tara Oceans TARA_R110002124 (sample SAMEA4397445) | marine metagenome | biome: Polar Biome; feature: [SRF] surface water layer (ENVO:00010504); material: water (ENVO:00002006), including particulate matter (ENVO:01000060) such as... | depth 5 m
ATGCGCGGCCTCGGCCATTTGGGCAATGTAGTCATCCGGCAGGATCATTCCGGCCGAGGTCTCGACATGCGGGGCGAACACGGCTTGCGGCTGCTCCTCGCGGATCTTCGCGACGACCTCATCGATCGGGGCGGGGGCAAACGGATCAACCGCGCCATTGCCCGAGGGTCGCGCCTTCAGCACGGTTTCGCCCTGTGCCATGTCCCCCGCGCCGAAGATCGCGCTCCAGCGGAAGGAAAACAGCCCGTTGCGCACCACCAGCACCTTGCCGCGCCCGAATTGCCGCGCGACCGATTCCATGGCACAGGTGCCGCCGCCGGGGACCAACGCCACGGCGGTGCCGTTATAGACCTCTTTCATGCCGGCCGAGATGTCGCGCATCACCTGCTGAAACCGGGCCGACATATGGTTCAGTGACCGGTCGGTGAAGACGACCGAGAATTCGTCCAGTCCACCGGGGTCGATATGTTCGTGCAGCGCGGGCATTGCGGGCCTCCTGTTTGTTCGGGGCGAACAGTATTGTGGCGTCCGCATGGGCGCAACGGTCTAACCGCTTACTGGCCTGCCGGATCGGATCACCAGGGCCGCGAACACGATCGCCAGTGCCGGGCCGGCCAGCATGATCGGAATGGCCGCCGACCAGCTGCCCGCGCCATCGACCAGTGCCGCCGTCAGCGGCGGGCCGCCCAACTGGCCCAGCGCGGCGCCCTGCACGACTACGCCGCTGATCGTGCCGATGAATACCGGATTCGGGGCGTGGCGTGGAGCTTCGACAAAGATCGAGCTGGGCACCAGCCCGCCCGCCAGCCCGAACAGGCAGGCGGCGAGGATGCGCGGCGCCGCCCCGATTTCCGGCACAAAAGCGAGCGCCCCGGTCAGCGCCATGCCGATGCTGCCGCCGATCACCAGCCGCCCGAAGGTCAGGCCGCGATTGTGCAGCCAGCCCGACATCCCATTGCCGGCCCCGTTGAACAGCACCGCGACGGCCGAGGCAAGCGCCGCCGACCACGGCGCCATGCCATCCTGTTCGATCAGCATCAGGGGCAGGAAACCGGCCAGCGACAGGTAGCTTGCCGTGTAAACCATGAAGATCGCGCCCAGCTGCAGCGGGCCACGGCGCAGCGCCGGGCGCAGCGTCAGTGCAAAGCCGGGGCGCGGCTGCGCGCGGTCTGGCGCGTTCGGCAACTGCATGCCGACGCGCCAGACCGGGATTGTCATGGCCAGGATCAACCCGCTCGTGATCCACCACAGGATCCGCCAATCCGCCAGCATCAGGATCGGCCCGGACAGCGCCAGCATCAGCCCCGATCCGACCGGCATATACATGCCCCAAAGGGCCAGCGCCGGCTTGCGATGGGTGGGCGACGCCGCGCGCAGGATCAGCGGCGGGATCGAGGCGACAGTGAGCAGGAACCCGAACCCCTCAAGCGCCCGCAACGCCAGGAGCGCGCTGCCCGAGGCACTGAACCCCGCGATGATCCCGCAGAGCGCAGTGATGACCATCCCGCACAGCGCAACCAGCAGATGCCCGTAGCGGTCCGACAGCGTGCCCAGAAAGATCGCGATTCCGGCCGCGACCAGGTTGAAGATCGCCACGACCCAGCCCGATTGCACCAGCGACAACCCCAGATCGGCCTGCAACGCGGGCAAGGCGGCTGGAACCTTGCCGACCTGAAGGGCGACGGCGGCACCCGCCCCGATCAGAACCAGGACGCGGGGCCACGAGGTTAACGGGCTGGAAATGGCGGCTCTCCACAAGGCGCGGGTTGGATCCCGGCGGTGTAGAGCCAAAGCGTGCGCGTCACAATAGGGCCGCGCGATCCGTGCCGGACCCTTGACCTTGAAACCGGGCTGGCATAGGACACCGGCACCCTGGGCGGGTATGGTGAAATGGTATCATAAGAGCCTTCCAAGCTTAAGGTGCGGGTTCGATTCCCGCTACCCGCTCCAGCGTTCCCCAATGATCGACACGCCCTGTATCCGCGCCGCAAGGTGCAGAAATGGTGGGAAAAACAGAACCATGGCGCGCGGGCCCTGGGTTCTGTCAGGACCAACGGTTCGCCGGTCCCCGGTTGAACGGGGCAGACAAGGCGCTTCGAAGCGCCTTGGTGCAAGCGGCTTGAAAGCCGCTTTAAGGGCCGATGTCCAACGCCGCGCGGGCCGATGGCGTAGCGCGCCCAAGCGTTTTCGAAAACGCTTGGACCAGCCCCAACGGAGCGCCGACGCTCACGGCCGCGCGGTCGGCTCCAGCGTCTCCATCCGCGCCAGCACGTCCAGCCCCTGCGATAGCCAGAAATGCAGCAGGTCGATGAAGATCCAATTCTCGGTCAGCTTGTCGCCCGCGCGCCGATACAGGTCGATCACCCGCATATCGCCGGGCTTTTCGCTGCCTGGCATCCCCATGAACCCACCCTTGGGTGTCAGGGTCAGGTTCGGCCAGCCGAAGAACCCGCCGAAAGGCCCTTCGGCAATCCGGCAGACATGGCCGTTGAAGGCGCGGTTCTTGAACGCGGCGCGGAACGGGCCGGAATGCTGTTCGGCATAGCGTTCGACGGTGTAGGTCGCGCCGATGCCGGCGGGCCCCCACCAGATCATGTCCTCGTTCCAGCTGCGGCGCAACTCATCGACCAGCGGTTCCTCGCGTCCGCCCGTCCAGGTCTTGATGTCGCCAACCATGGTGTTGATCGCCGCCAGTGTCTTGCGCCCTTCGGCGGGGTCCGTCGGGCCGAACAGCAGCCCGTCATGGGTCATCGGCCCGGGCTGGACCAGATGCGCCCCGGTCTGCGGCGGAAAGGGGTTTTGCCCGGCCTGGATCATCAGATGCGGGATGTCGAAAAACATCGCCGTCTCGATAATCTTGCCGCCCTCGACCCGGTGGAACGCGGCATAGCGCAGCAGTGTCAGCTTGCGGGTCGGGCGTATCCCCAGCCACGGCGTGTCGAACAGCCCCATCAGGTGCCCCATCGACGCCACCCAGACTGACCGATCCCCATCCAGGCAGTTGGTGCCCGCAAGGAAAAGGTCCAGCCGCCGCTGCATCGGGCGCAGGCTGGTTTTCAGGGGCTCCCAGAAGGTCGACGCGACGGCCTCGGGCCCCTGCAATTCGTTGAACGGATGAAAGCCGCGCCACAGCAGATCAGGGGTGCAGAACTCCGCCATCACGCTGGCGCAGTCCTGCGGTTCGGCCCTGTCCAGCGCGGCATAGAAAGCGCGGACAAGGTCCTTTTCGGTCTGAAAATCGGTCATGATGGGTGTGTCACAGGTGGATGGGGTCAGCCCTTGACCGCGCCGGCGGTCAGGCCCGAGACGATCTGGCGCTGGAAGAACACGATCAGCACGAACAGCGGCGCGGTGGCCGAAACCACGGCGGCGACTGCGAACATCACGTTGCCTTCCTCGAAGGTGGACCCCAGGAAACCGGCGATTGCAGGCACCATGGTCTGGTTCTCGCGGCTCAGCAACATGGCCGTCACGGCGAAGTCGTTATAAGCCAGCAGGAACGAGAACAGGCCCGTGGTCACGACACCTGGCCACATCACCGGGATGATGACATGGCGGAACGCCTGAAACCGGGTGCAGCCGTCGACCATGGCGCTTTCGTCCAGATCCTTGGGAATGTTCAGGAAAAAGGAATGGAGCATCCACAGGGTAAAGGGCTGGTTGATGGCAACCAGCACGATGATGGCGGTGGTCTTGTAGCCCCAGAGGTTCCATTCGAAGAAGGGCAGCAGATAGCCCGAAACCAGCGTGATATGCGGCATCGCGCGAAACACCAGCGCCAGCATCAGAAGCCAGAACGCATAGCGATAGCCCGAGCGCGCCAGCGCATAGCCCCCCAGCGTGCCAAGGGTCAGCGAGATGACGACGGTGAAGAACACCACGATCAGCGTATTCAGCGCCGCGCGCCAGAATCCCTTCTCGATCCACGCGCCCTCATAGCCCGCGCCGGTGAAGGGGCCGCCGGTTTCGACGACGGTGCGCGTGCCCCAGATGGCGTTCATCCAGTCGGCGCGCGAAAAGAAGTCGCCCTGCACCTTGAACGAACCCCACAGCGTCCACAGGAACGGGAACGCGGCGATCACCAGCCACAGGACGACAAATCCCGTCGACAGGACGATCAGCGCCGAGGAACGGCGATGGGCTACCGATGACATGTCAGACCCTCTTGCGGTTGAAGTCGCGCCAGGTGCGGATCAGCACCGGCGTCAGCAGGATGGCAACCCCGATGATGGTCATCATCGACGTCGCGGCGGCCGAGCCGAACTGCGCCACATCGCCGCGCAGATCGGAATAGATCAGGATGCTGAGCGAACTGGCATTGGCCTGGGCCGACAGACCGACGATGGCCTCGAAGACGCGGAAATTGTCCATCAACTGGATCAGCAGGATGAACACGACCAGCGGGGCCATGTAGGGGATCGTCACGTAGCGCACACGCTGCCAGCGCGTCGCGCCGTCGATCTGCGCGGCTTCCAGCGTTTCGCCGGGCACGGTTTGCAATCCGGCATAGAACACGATGAAGGCGAAGGGCGACGAACTCCAGATCCCGTAGAGAAACAAGGTCAGCCAGGTCAGCGCCGGCGAGGCCTTGAGCGACAGGTCGGAATTGCCGGTCAGGCGTTGCAGGGTGGCGCCGATGATGCCATCCGCGTCGATCATCCAGAACAGGATCAGCGACCCGACAAGCGGGGTCACGATCATCGGCAGGAGCGAGACGAAGATCGTCGGCCCCTTGAGCATCCTGGGCAGGCCGTTGACGGCCAGGGCGATCGCCAGGCCCAGGATGATCACGAAGGGGGTGACGATGAAGGTATAGGCCAGCGTGAAGGCCAGCGCCTTGTAGAATGGCAGGTTCATCAGGCGCCCGCCGAAATCGGCCCAGCCTTCGGACCCTGTCCAAGCTGCGGCCACCTCGGCGAAGGCCAGGTGGTTGCGGTCGGTATAGGTGCGAAGCCCGTTGAATCGCCCCAGCGGCTGGGCCTCGCGCAGGGCGCGGGTGGCGTCCTGGTCCACGGATACGGAGGGGGTGCAACCGAACGGGCCGCATGTCTCGGTTTCGATCAGCACCTGTTCGTGCTCGACATACAGGGACTGAACCAGAACCGAGCCGATGGGAAGGGCAATGAACAGGATCATCGCCAGCAGTGACGGCAGGATGAACCAGAGGAATGTTCTATGCGGCATGACCGTTCCCAAATGGCGCGAAGTAGAACGGGGCCCGGGTGATCCGGGCCCCGTCGGTCCGTCTCAGTTCACAAAGCCCTGTGCGCGGGCCGCCGTGATATAGGCGGCCTCGACATCGGCCAGAGCCTGCTGGGCGCTTTCCTGACCTTGCAGGAACTCGGACAGGTTGTCGCCCAGCGCCGTGTGCATCAGACCCATGTAGGGCAGCATCGGGTAGGGCCGCGCGCCGGCGTTTGCGGTCGCAAAGACACCCTGGGCAGTGGCGCCGGGCGTGTAGCCCGGGGCAAGCCAGACAGCCAGGTCATTATTGGCCATGATGGTGTCCGGCGACAGGCCGTTCAACAGCGCAACGAAGGTCGCTTCCGCGTCCTGGTCGGTGATATTCGCGGCGATGGTGAAGCCGTCCCACCACAGGGTCGAGGCCGGGATGCTGCCGCCGCCGACGGTCGGTGCGGCGGCCAGGCCCGTGGCGCCGGTGATCTCGGCGGTGGAGCCTTCGTCATCCAGGATCGGCGCGGCGCGGCTGCCCCACATGGTGGCCAGCGCCAGCTGACCGGATTCCCACAACGCCGCCGTGGCGTTCGAATCGAAGGTCAGGAAGTCGGGGTTGGCATAGGCGTTCAGCGCGGCCATCATTTCCAGCGCCGCGACCCCGGTTTCATTGTTGATCGACGGCATCGCCGAGCCGGGCTCGAAGAACGTTCCGCCATAGCCCAGATACATGTTGACGAATTCCTCGGCCAGGTTCCAGCCGACCTTGGAGTTCATCGCATAGGGGTATTCCATGATGCCGGCGTCGCGGATCGCCTGGGCCGTCGACAGGACCTCTTCGTAGGTCGTGGGCACGTCCCTGCCGACCTGCGCCAGGATGTCAGAGCGGTAATAGAGGTGCTGTGCGTTCGCCATGAAGGCGACCGCCATGACCTGACCGTCGATGGTAATCAACTGGTTCTGGTTCAGGCCCTGGCCATTTGCCGCGACCAGGTCATCCAGCGGGCGGATCAGGCCGCCGTTTATCAGTGGCACGATCGATGAATTGGCAACGATCGCCGAGGTATATTCGGCCGGGTTCGGCGTCAGGGCGGCGACCTGGATGTCGCGGTGCTCGATCGTCAGATTGGCGGAAACGCTCATGCCATTGCCCGCGCAGGCACGGGCGCCGTCGACCACGGCGTTGATCGCTGCAAAGTCGTTGCCCAGAATGTTGACGTTGCCGCCCGGAAGGTCGCAATTCGCCCAGGCTGCCGTGCTGGTCAGCGCGGCGGCAAGGGTCAGTCCCGAAAGTCGCATGAAAGTCATTGTCGTCTCCCTGTCGTTGGCTGCGGTTCGATGCCGCTTGGCAGCCCGACGCGAATCGGGCTGGTTTGAATACGTATGCCAATCATGCCGATGAATCTCCACATTTCAAGAAGTATTGTTGCGCCACACCTGTATCTTTTTTGTTGATATGTTGGCTTGACGCGGCTTAGGATCGGCTTTGCAAGCGTATGCACAAAATCGGAGCGGGATATGGCTGAGGTTCAGTTGAGGGGCGTGTCGAAGCGATGGGGCAGTTTCGTCGGCGTCGCCGATTTCAACCTGACGATCGCCGACCGTGAGTTCCTTGTGCTGCTGGGGCCGTCGGGCTGCGGCAAGACCACGACCATGCGCATGATTGCCGGGCTCGAGGATGTGACCGACGGCGAAATCCTGGTCGACGGCAAGCGGATCAACGATCTGGACCCCAAGGACCGGGATGTGGCGATGGTGTTCCAGAGCTACGCGCTCTATCCGAACCTGAATGTCTACGAGAATATCCGCTTCCCGCTGAAGGTGCGCAAATCCGACCCGGCAAAACAGGATGAGCGCGTGCGCCGCGCCGCTGAAATGGTGGAGCTGAGCGATTTCCTGCACCGCCGCCCGGCCGAATTGTCGGGCGGTCAGCGCCAGCGCGTGGCCCTGGCCCGCGCCATCGTGCGCAAGCCCAACGTGTTTCTGATGGACGAACCGCTGTCGAACCTGGACGCCAAGCTGCGGGTCTCGACGCGGGCGCAGATCAAGAACCTGAGCCATGAATTGCAGGTGACCACGGTCTACGTGACCCACGACCAGATCGAAGCGATGACCCTGGCCGACCGCGTGGTGGTGATGAACAAGGGTATCGTGCAGCAGGTTGGCAGTCCGACCGAGATTTACGACAACCCCGCCAACACATTTGTGGCCAGCTTCATCGGCAGCCCGGCGATGAACCTGATCGACGGCACGATGGACGGCGGCGTGTTCACCGGCGACAAGGTGCGCATCACCGGGTTGCGGGCCGATGTTTCGGGGCCGGTCACGCTGGGCTTTCGGGCCGAGGACGCGACGGTCGGCACCGGCGACCAGATCGGCGCGCCGATCTATTCGCTGGAACTGTTGGGCGATGCGACGATGGTCACCGTCCGGTCCGCCGGTGCGCTGGTGTCGATCAAGGCGCCCAAGGATTTTCGCGCCGAAATCGGCGATCCCGTGTCTGCCGAGGTTCCGGCGGGCATCTGCCACCTGTTCTCGGCTGAGACAGGCGAGAGGATCTGACATGATCGCAGGTGAAGCCGCATGACCGAGTCGCAAACACCTGAGGCACATGCCAGGCAATCTGCCCAAACCCTGTCCGCTGTTCAGCGCATGGAGGATGCGCTGGGCCGGTCGGAAATCGATATGACCCCGTATTTCCATGAGGATTTCACATGGCGTGGCAATACCGGTTGCGGCGTGAAGCTTGGGGTTGAAGGTTTTGTGCGCGGCTGGCAGCGCCCCTTCCGCGCGGCTTTTTCCGAGCGTGTCTATCACACCGAGAAATTCATCGCGGATGGCGAATGGGCGGCCTGTTTCGGGGTCTGCGAGGCCGTGCATACTGGCGAATTCATGGGGATTGCTGCAACCGGCAAGACGGTGCGCATTCCCTACATGGATTTCTGGCGGGTGGTGGAAGGCCGCATCAAGAATAACCCGGTTTCCGTCGATTTCGCATCGGTGATGGCGCAGCTTGGCGTCGATGCGTTCGGCGGTCATGGCTGGGAGAAATTTGACCGGGACGCGGTGGATGCACCGGCTCGGGGCGCCGAAAACGAGGACAGCAGACATGACGATTGAACATCTTAAACGCTCAAAGCCCGAATCCGAGCGCGCCGAGGATGACGCCAAGGTCCGGGCGATCGTGGAGACGACGCTTCAGGACATCGAAACCCGGGGCGATGCGGCGATCCGCGATCTGTCTGCCAGGTTCGACAAGTATGAGCCCGCGCAATTCCGCCTGACCCAATCCGAGATCGACGCGGCGATGCAGAAGGTGTCCACCCGCGACATGGAGGATATCCGCTTCGCCCAGACCCAGATCCGTACATTCGCCGAAGCGCAGCGCGCCAGCATGACGGATATCGAGGTCGAAACCTTGCCCGGCGTGATCCTGGGCCACCGCAATATCCCGGTGCAATCGGTGGGCTGTTATGTGCCCGGTGGCAAGTTCCCGATGGTCGCCAGCGCGCATATGTCGGTGCTGACAGCCTCGGTCGCCGGGGTGCCGCGTATCGTCGCCAGCGCGCCGCCGGTGAATGGCGCGCCGCATCCCGCCATCGTGGCGGCGATGCACATGGGCGGCGCGCATGAGATTTACGTGCTGGGCGGGATGCAGGCCGTGGGCGCGATGGCGATCGGCACCGAAACCATCGAGCCGGTGCATATGCTGGTCGGCCCCGGCAATGCCTTCGTGGCCGAGGCCAAGCGGCAATTGTTCGGGCGCGTGGGGATCGATCTGTTCGCCGGGCCCACCGAAACCATGGTCATCGCCGATGATACGGTGGACGCCGAACTTTGCGCGACCGATCTTCTGGGGCAGGCCGAGCATGGCTATAACTCCCCCGCTTGCCTGATTACCAACTCCCGTCGTCTGGCCGGAGAAACGCTGACCGAAATCGACCGCCTGCTGAAGATATTGCCGACGCGGGACACGGCATCGGTCAGCTGGCGCGATTATGGCGACGTGATCCTGTGTGACAGCTATGACGAGATGTTGGCGGTTGCCAATGACATGGCCTATGAGCATGTGCAGGTGATGACCGACCGCGACGATTGGTTCCTGGAGCAGATGCATTCCTATGGGGCGCTGTTCCTGGGCGCGCGCACCAATGTGGCCAATGGCGACAAGGTGATCGGCACCAACCATACGCTGCCCACCAGGAAGGCCGGGCGCTATACCGGTGGACTATGGGTCGGCAAGTTTCTGAAAACCCACAGTTATCAGCGGATTGACACCGATGAGGCGGCGGCGATGATCGGCGAATACGGCAGCCGGCTGTGCATGTTGGAAGGCTTTGTCGGCCATGCCGAGCAATGCAACATCCGGGTGCGCCGGTATGGGGGCAAGAACGTCGCCTATGGCGCGGCGGCGGAGTGATGCGAGGGGCGAGGGGCCAGCCCCTCGCGCTCCCCGGAGTATTTGAGGAAAGATGAAATGGGCATGGGGTCTGATCTGAAATTCCTGATGGCGCCCTTTCGGGCGGCACTGGAATCGGCTGAGGCCGACGGGGTGCGCGCCGCGCTGGGCGCGGTGATGGCGCCGGATGCGGTGGTGCACATGTGCCACCCGTTCGGGGATCTGACCGGGTCGGATGCGCTGTTCGACACCTGCTATGCCCCGCTTCTGGCCGCGATGCCGGATCTTGAGCGCCGCGACATGATCCTGTTGGCCGGCACCACGCCGGAAGGGCAGGACTGGATCGGTTGCATGGGCAGCTATATGGGCACGTTCAGTGGCCCCTTCCTGGGGATCCCGCCGACCGGGCATCTGGCGCATATGCGCTATCACGAGTTTTTCCGCGTGGAGGGCGGCAGGATCGTGGAGATGCAGGCGATCTGGGACATTCCGGAATTGATGATGCTGGCCCGCGCCTGGCCCATGGCGCCGCAGCTTGGTGCCTATCTGAACACGCCCGCGCCGATGTCCGGGGACGGGCTGGCGGTGACGGGCGACGGGCAGGCGGCGATGGACCATGTCATCGCCATGCTGACGGATCTGTGCAAATACCCCGCCAACCCGGACCCGGCGGTGATGAACCTGGCGCGCTACTGGCATCCGCGCTTCAACTGGTATGGCCCGGCGGGCATCGGCACCGGGCGCGGCATTTCGGGCTTTCGGCACTGGCATCAGATACCGTTTCTGCGCGCCATGCCGGACCGCAAGCTGGACGCGATGGGCGATCTGATGTCGCATTGGGTCGCGCAGGGGGATTACGTTTGCGAAACCGGCTGGCCGAACATGCGCCTGACGGTGTCGGGCGACGGTTGGATGGGCATCGCGCCGGCCGGCAAGGAGGTGCTGATGCGCAGCCTCGATTTCTGGCGGCTTGAGGGTGGGCTGATCCGCGAAAACTGGGTGCTGGTGGATTTGCTGGATGTCTACCGACAGGTGGGGGTCGATGTTCTGGGTCGCCTGGGCGAATTCAACAAGGCGCGCAACCTGGGCCCGGTCACACTGGACGATGGATTGTCGGCATGAGCACGTTGCCCCGAACCCCGTCCTTCCGGCTCGAGGGCAAGCGGGCGCTGGTCACCGGCGCGTCCTCGGGCATCGGCATGGGCTGCGCGGTGGCGCTGGCCGGGGCCGGGGCCGAGGTCACGCTGGTGGCGCGGGGCGCGGGCAAGCTGGCTGAACTGGCGGGCGAAATGCGTGCTCTGGGCCAAGTGGTGCATGAACTGCCGCTGGACATCACCGATCTGGAGGCCACCGAAGTGGCGGTGAGCGCGCGCGGACCGTTCGATGTGCTGGTGAATTCGGCCGGCCTGGCGCGGCATTCGCCGGCGCTGGAGACGCGGGTCGAGGACTACGACGCGGTAATGGCCCTGAACCTGCGCGCGGCGTATTTCCTGACCCGATTGGTGGCGATGGGGCTGATCGGGGCGGGCAGGCCCGGCAGTCTGATCAACGTCTCAAGCCAGATGGGTCTGGTCGGCGGGCCGGACCGGGCGGTCTATTGCGCCAGCAAGCACGCGCTGGAGGGCATGACCAAGGCGATGGCGATCGAATGGGGGCCGCACGGGGTGCGGGTCAACACCCTGTGCCCCACGTTCATCCGCACGCCGCTGGCCGAACAGACGCTGGCGATCCCCGAACGCCGGGCGTGGATCGAAAGCAAGATCAAGCTGGGCCGCGTCGGGGAAATCGAGGATCTGATGGGCCCCGTGGTGTTCCTGGCGTCCGAGGCCAGCGCGCTGATGACCGGCACGTCGCTGCTGATCGATGGCGGGTGGACGGCGGAATGAACGAGACGCGGATCACCTCGATGGATGTGGCGCGCGCCGCCGGCGTCAGCCAATCGGCGGTGAGCCGCGTTTTCACGCCGGGGGCATCGGTTTCCAAAGCGACCGTCGCCAAGGTGAAGGAAGCGGCGCGGGCGCTGGGCTACCGTCCCAATTCTCTGGCCCGGGCGATGATCACCGGCAAGAGCCGGATCATCGGCCTGGTTGTCGCCTATCTGGACAACCCGTTCTATCCGGTCGCGCTGGAACGTCTGAGCCATGCCTTGCAGCAGCGCGGCTATCACATCCTGATCTTCATGGCGTCGAACACGCAAGAGTCGATCAAGTCGGTGGTCGAGGATCTGATGGCCTATCAGGTGGATGGCATCATCGCGGCGTCGGTGTCGCTGTCGGGTGAACTGGCGGCGTCCTGCGCCGCGGCCGGCGTGCCGGTGGTGCTGTTCAACCGGGGTCAACCGGGGTCGGGGCTGTCATCGATCACCTCGGCCAACATCGAGGGGGGTGCGCGGGTGGCGCGGTTCCTGGCCCAGGGCGGGCGCGCGCGCATCGCCCATATCGCCGGTTGGCAGGGGTCGAGCACCGGCTACGACCGCATGCAGGGCTTCGTGCAGGGCCTGGCGAGGTTCGACCAGGAACCGGTGGCAATCATCGACGGCGAATACAACCGCGACATCGCGGCGCAGGCCGCGCGCGCCCTGATGGACAGCGCCGACCCGCCCGACGCGATTTTTGTCGGCAACGATCACATGGCCTTCGCCGTCATCGACGCCCTGCGCGCGCTGGGCGTTTCGGTGCCCGGTGATGTGTCGATCGTGGGCTATGACGATGTGCCGATGGCCAGTTGGGGCGCCTATGACCTGACCACGGTGCGCCAGCCCGTCAACCGCATGATCGAGGCCACGGTCGAGACCATACTGGCGCATATCGAAGACCCTGAGCGCCACGCCCAGAAAACCGAGATCGAGGGTCCGCTGGTCATTCGCGGTTCTGCTCGGCAACCTGAAGGAAGAACGACATGAAGGGGTTTTCGAACCGCTGGAAGGATTTCCCCGATTACATTCTGGGGATTACCCATGAAATCTGGGAAGAGCGTGGGCTGGCAACACTGAACCATTATTACACCGCCGACATCCCGATGCGTTTTCCCGAAGGGGTGTCGATCGGCAATCAGCGCACGATCAACGGCACGCTGGCCACGCTGGCCGAGTTTCCGGACCGCGAATTGACCGGCGAGGATGTGATCTGGTCGGGCAACGAAAAGGACGGATTTCTGTCCTCGCACCGGCTGTTGACCATGGGCACCCATACCGGCGGCGGCTACTTCGGCCCGCCGACGGGCAAGCGGTTTCGCATCCGCGCGATTGCCGATTGCGCGGCGATCAACGACCAGATCAACGATGAATGGCTGATCCGCGACACCGCCGGTATCGTCAAGCAGCTGGGCATGGACCCCAAGCAGTTTGCCCGGGATCTGATCGCCCGCGAAGGGGGGCCAGAGACTTGCGTCAAGCCGTTTTGCCCGGCGGTGGATGTCAAAGGCCCCTACAAGGGCCGGGGCAACGACAACGAATGGGGCCAGCGGATGTCCAGCATCCTGACGCGGATGATGGACAAGGATTTCAGTGTGATCCGCGCCGAATACGACCGCGCCGTTCAGACCGAACACGCGGCCGGCACCACGGTGCATTCCTGGGCGGATACGGAAAAGCTGTGGATGGGGCTGCGCTCGTCCTTCCCCAATGCGACCTTCGCCATCGAGCATCAGATCGGCCGCGAGGATCCGATGCTGTCGCCGCGCGCGGCCGTGCGCTGGAGCCTGCATGGCAAGCATGACGGCTGGGGCATGTTTGGCCAGCCGACCGGGGCCGAGGTCTATGTCATGGGCTTCACCCATGCCGAATTCGGCCCCTATGGCCTGCGCCGGGAATGGACCCTGTTCGACCACGTTTCGATCTGGAAACAGATCTTCATGCAGCAGGGCTAGCCCATGTCCGATCCGATCATGCAGGGGTTCGACCCACGCTGGAAAGACCCTGAGGACTACATTCTTGGCGTCACGCGCGAGATCTGGGAAGACCGGGGCATCGCCACGCTGACGCGGTATTACGCCGACAGGATCGTCGTGCGGTCACCGGCGTCTGTGGTGGTCGGAAATACCGGCGTGATCGGCGCGACGGTGGCCACGCTGGCCGAATTCCCTGACCGTCAATTGCTGGGGGAAGACGTAATCTGGTGCCCGGCGGAAGGCGGCGGGTTCCTCAGCTCGCATCGCTTGATTTCGACCGCGACGCACCGGTATTCGGGCGCTTATGGCCCGGCGAGCGGGGCGCGGCTGCGCTACCGCATTCTGGCCGATTGCCACGCGGTGAACAACCAGATCGACGACGAATGGCTGGTTCGCGATCAAGGCGCGATTGCGCGGCAGCTTGGCGTCACGGCGCAGGACTACGCCCGGCAATTGATCCGCGATGAAGGCGGGCCAGAGGTTTGCGTCAAGCCTTTCACCCCCACAAATGACGTGCCCGGCCCCTATTCCGGCACCGGCAATGACAACGCGTGGGGTCAACGGCTGGCCAGCATCCTGACGCGCATCGCCGGCGCAGATTTCACGGCGATCCCGGCGGACTATGACCGGGGTGCGGCGCTGCATTACCCCGGCGGGCTGGATACCGAAGGCCATGACGGCGCGGATCAGTTCTGGATGGGACTGCGCGCCGCGCTCCCCGATGCCGTGTTCCGCATCCACCATGTGATCGGGCGCGATGATCCCTTGATGCCGCCGCGCGCCAGCCTGCGATGGTCGCTGGACGGGGTGCATTCCGGCTGGGGCCGCTTTGGCCGTCCAACCGGGGCGAAGGTGCACGTCATGGGCCTGACCCATGCGGAATTCGGCTCTCGGGGGCTGCGCCGGGAATTCACGCTTTTTGATGAAACCGCGATCTGGAAGCAGATCCTCTTGCAGACAGGTGATCTATGACCCCCTCTGACATGGAATCCCGCATCGTGCGTTATGGCGAATTGCGCCCGTGCAAGACCGCCTTCATCGACGCGCATACGCCCGGATCGAACCAGAAGGAAAACTTCACGATCATCGGCGGCGGCGTGTCGGAAAGCCCCGAACAGCATGTGCATATCTCGATCCCGCACGGGTTCAACATCGGCGCGGCGGGGCAGCCGCCCAAATGCCGCAACTCGCTGCACGATCACCGCACCGCCGAGGCGTTCTTTGTGCTGTCAGGGCGCTGGCGGTTCTTCTGGGGGCGCTGGGGCGATGCCGGTGAGGTGGTGCTGGAGCCGGGCGATATCTTCAACATCCCCACGGGCATCTTTCGCGGGTTCGAGAATATCGGCACCGATTACGGGATGATCATGGCCATTCTGGGCGGCGATGACGCGGGCGGCGGCGTGATGTGGGCGCCGCAGGTGATCGAGGATGCCGCCGCGCATGGCCTGGTGCTGGGCGACAACGGCAAGCTTTACGACACCAAGAAGCAGCAGCGCCTGCCCGAGGGCGTGAACCCCATGCCGCTGATGAGCGCCGGGGACCTGGCCAAGCGGCCCGAGCCCACAACCGCCGAGGTGCTGCCCAACCATGTTGCGCGCTATTGGGACATGGTCGCGCTGGCCGACCGCAAGCCGGTCAAGGTGATCGGCGAAACCGGCCTGTTGCGTGACAAGCCGGGGTTCGAGGTGGATTTCATCACCCGGGGTTCGGCCAGCGACAGGAAACACGCCCATGACCGCCCGTCGGTTCTGATGCCGGTCACCGGGCATTGGCGCGTGGATTGGGAGGGCGGGTCCACTGTGCTGGCGCCCGGCGATACAATGAGCGTGCCGGAAAACCTGGCCCATTCGGCGGTGCCGTCGATGTCAGGCGATGCCGCGCTTTACCACATCATCGCCACCGATGACGCGCCGGGCCTGACGTGGAGTGGGGCCTGAACCGGAGCGGATCGGGCAAGCCGGCGCTCGGCAGGGCGCGCGGGCCAAGGTTGCGGTTCGCCTCTCTTCATCGCAAGCTTGTCGGATCGGGCCAGAAGAGGAGCGACCCATGACAACGCGACGCGCAGAAAATCTCGCCGCCCGGTTGGGCGTATTGGGGGTCTTGGCCCTGTTTTCGTTCGGTCCGGTCGCGGCTCAGACACCGGTTGGGGTCTGGCAGGGCAGCGGCACGGATAACGGTTCGCTGATCTTCGGGTCGGCCAGCCTGCCTGAACCCGGGTTGCGCTTTGCCTGCACCGCTCCGTCGCCGCAGGGGGTGCCGCTGATGCAGACCGGCAGCCAGGAAAGTCACATGACGGATCCCTACGAGATCTATATCCGGGTCTATGAGCCTTGGTTCTCCTGGCAGGATCCGTGGTGGCAGCGCGGGGTGACGCTGACGGTCGATGGTGTGCCCTATGTCCTGCCGGATTTCCAGTTGAACGAATTGCAGGGCAGCGCGGTTTTCCTGAACATGGCCGCACCCCTGGTGCAGGCGCTTTTCGAGGCGCGCAGCCTGGTGCTGACCACGCCCGAAGGCGTGGCCCGCGACATTCCGGTGGCGGGTCTGGGCGCGGCGCTGGATACCGGGTTTCGGGCCTGCGTCAATCGCTGGGTGCAGACAGGGCACCCTGTGCCCGCCGCCCTGAGCCGCTTCAACCGGCCGCCCGTGACCATGCCCGCGCCCGCGCCTGCGGCCCCGGCCATACCGCGTTTCGCGATTGGCACCGGAACGCCCGCCCCACAGCCCCAGACCCCTGCCAGCCCCGCCCCCTTGGCGGGGATCCCGCGGTTTGATCTGCCGGCCGGCGCGGTGCGCACGCCGCCCGTGACCTTGCCCGGCCTTGTTTCACCGCAAGCCGCGCCGCCAGCCCCGGTGGCCGCCATGACGATCGCCCAGCTTCCGGCGGTCATCCCCCAGCAGGTGCGCGAGATGTGCGGCGGGCGGGCGCGGATCGAGGACAGTGCGCTTCGTCAGGCCGGGGATCTGGATGGTGACGGCGCGCCCGACTACATCATCCACTACACGGATGTGTATTGCCAGCCCGACAATATCCGTGGGTTCTGCGGCGCTGCGAACTGCTCGATCGACGTGTTCATGTCCAGCCGTGCCTATATTCGCCCGTTCGAATTTCTGGCCATCGATGTCGAGCCGGTCTTGGCCCCGGACGGGCGGCCCGGCTTGCGAATGTTTGCGACCCCTTTCATCTGCGCCGATGGCGCCTGCGATGCGGTCTGGACCTGGAACGGCCAGACCCTGACCACCGATTGACCCCAAGGAGCCTCCTCCATGACCATCGCCACCACCCATGTCGGAAGCCTGCCGCGCACGCAGGATGTCGTCGATTTCATCTTCGCGCGCGAACGCGGCGAGCCTTTCGAACAGGGGGCCTTCGATGCCTGCATGACGGCGGCGGTGTCCGAGACCGTGCGCAAGCAGGTCGAGGCAGGCGTGTCGATCGTGTCCGACGGCGAGACCTCGAAGATCAGCTATGCCACTTATGTCAAGGATCGCTACACCGGGTTCGCCGGCGACAGCGATCGCAACGCGCCCGCCGACCTGAAGCTGTTTCCCAGCTTCCTCAAGCGGTTGGCCGATGGTGGGGGCACGCCGACCTATGCCCGCCCGCAATGCGTGGGGGACGTGAAATCCAAGGGGCAGGGCGAGCTGGAGAAGGACATCAGCAACCTGAAAGCGGCGATGGCGGCGCATGGCGTGGAACGCGGTTTCATGAACGCGGCCTCGCCCGGGGTGATCAGCCTGTTCCTGCAAAACGTGCATTACCCCACGCGCGAGGCCTATCTGGCCGCGCTGGCCGATGCGATGAAGGCAGAATATGAAACCATCATTGCCTCGGGCCTTGATCTGCAGCTCGATTGCCCGGATCTGGCGCTGAGCCGGCACATGCTGTTTACCGATCTGTCGGATGACGAGTTCGTCAAGGTCGCCAACCTGCATGTCGAGGCCTTGAACCACGCGCTGTCGGACGTGCCGCAGGACAAGGTGCGCATCCATATCTGCTGGGGCAACTATGAAGGCCCGCATGTCTGCGACATTCCGATGTCCAAGATGTTCGACACGCTGATGAGCACCAAGGCGCGGTATGTGTTGTTTGAGACCTCGAACCCGCGTCACGGCCACGAATGGACGGTGTTCCGCGACCGCAAGGGCGATATCCCGGGCGACAAGGTGTTGGTGCCCGGTGTGGTGGATACGACGACCAACTTTGTCGAACACCCCGAACTGGTGGCGCAGCGTATCCAGCGGTTTGCCGATATCGTCGGCACTGACCGGGTGATTGCCGGGTCCGATTGCGGATTTGGCACCTTCGCGGGATTCGGCGCGGTGGATCCGGACATTGCCTTTGCCAAACTGCGCGCACTGGCAGACGGGGCGGCGCTGGTCAAATGAGCCTGCCGCTGGTCCTGTTGCCGGGCATGATGTGTGACGGACGGTTGTTCGCCCCGCAGATGGCGGCGCTGGGCCGGCGGGCGGTGCAGGTCTCACCCGTGACCGAGCATGACAGCGTGCAGGCGCTGGCCGCCGAGGTGCTGGCCCACGCCCCGCCGCGCTTTGCGCTGGCGGGGCTGAGCATGGGCGGGATCGTCGCGATGGAGGTCGCGCGCCAGGCACCAGACCGCGTGGACCGGCTGGCCCTGCTGGACACCAACCCACGCGCCGAGGCACCGGAAGTTCAGGCCAACCGCGTGCCGCAGATTGAACGGGCCCGTGCCAACGGCGTGGAAACCGTCATGCGTGACGAGATGAAGCCCAACTACCTGGCCCCCGGCGCGGGGCGTGAGGCCATTCTGGACCTGTGCATGGACATGGCGCTGGAGTTGGGCGTCGATGTGTTCGCGCGCCAGTCGATTGCCCTGCGCGACCGGCCCGATCAGCAGGACACGCTGCGCGCCTTTCACGGCCCGGCGCTGGTCCTGATGGGCGAACATGACCGGCTGTGCCCGCTGGACCGGCACGAACTGATGCACAGGCTGATGCCGCAATCGGTGCTGACAATCGTGCCCGATGCCGGGCATCTGTCCACCCTGGAAAACCCTGAAAAGACAACGGCGGCGCTGCTCCGCTGGCTGGAGGAGTGATGGATCAAGACACCCTGGACCTGCTGCGGCGGGTCGATACGCCGACGGTATGCAACGCCATCGAAGTGGTCGAAGGCAAACGCGGTTTCGACCGGTTCACACGTGGCACGCCGCTGTGTTCGGACCCGGGCGCCGGGGCCATTGTCGGCTATGCCCGAACGGCGAAAATTGCCGCGCTTGCGCCATCGTCAGACGATCCCGATGTGGTGCGCGCACGCCGCATGGCCTACTACAAATACATGGCCGAAGGCCCGCGCCCGGCGCTTGCCGTGGTGCAGGACATGGATGGCCCGGACGGCATCGGCGCCTATTGGGGCGAGATCAACACCAGCGTGCACAAGGGTTTTGGCCTGTCCGGCGCGCTGACCAACGGCGTGATGCGCGATCTGGGCGATCTGCCAGATGGCTTTCCGGTGATTGCGGGTTCCGTCGGCCCCAGCCACGGCTTTGTCCATGTGCGAGAGATTGCCGTGGAGGTCGAAGTCTTTGGCCTGACAATCCGCCCGGATGAACTGGTCCATGCCGACCGTCACGGCGCCGTGGTGATCGACGCGGCCTATGTTTCTGAAATCGGCGCCGCGATTGAAAAGCTGCTGGCTACCGAAGGGATCGTGCTGAACGCCGCGCGCGCGCCGGGCTTTGACTTCGCGCGATTCGAGGCCGCCTGGACGGCGTTCGAGAAGGCCCGGACCTGAGCGCAAACGTCCCGTCGGCACGCGGCGTTCTTCTGGACACAGGCGCTCCGCTCGGGCACTCATGAACAAGCGTTCAATTCAGCCCGTGGGGGAAGTCATGGAAATTTCACAGGTCAAGGCGATTGTCACCGGGGCGGCCTCGGGCCTTGGGGCCGCCACCGCGCAGGTGCTGCGCGACAGCGGCGCACAGGTCACCATCTTTGACCGCGACGCCAAGCGCGGCGCAGAATTCGCCGCCGAAATCGGCGCCGGGTTCGCGCAGGTCGACGTGGCCGACGAAGACTCCGTAAAGGCCGGACTGGCGGCGGCGCAGGCACTTATGGGCGGCGTGAACGCGCTTGTGAACTGCGCTGGCATCGCCGTTGCGATCAAGACGGTGGGCCGGGACGGGGCGCACCCGCTGGACCTGTTCAAGCGGGTGATCGACGTGAACCTGGTGGGCACGTTCAACTGCATCCGCCTGGTGTCCGAGGCCATGGCCAACAACGCCGCCAATGAGGACGGGGAACGCGGGGTGATCGTCAACACGGCCTCTGTCGCGGCGTTCGATGGGCAGAAGGGGCAAGCGGGCTATTCGGCATCCAAGGCCGGTGTCGCGGGCATGGCGCTGCCCATCGCACGGGATCTGGCGTCGGTGGGGATCCGCGTGAACACCATCGCGCCGGGGCTGTTCCTGACGCCCATGCTGATGGGCCTGCCCGAGGACGCGCGCGTGGCCCTGGCGGCTGACGTGACCTTTCCCAAACGTCTGGGCAAGCCCGAGGAATACGCGCGGTTGGCCCGCTTCATGATCGAATCGCCCTATCTGAACGCCGAATGCGTGCGGCTCGATGGTGCCTTGCGCATGCAATAAGCGGCCCGGGTGCAGGCAGGACGGCCAGAACGCGCAGCAGGCTCTGTCACGCCACTGTCGCGCGTGAACCATTTCTTAACGGTTAACGGAAATTCTGGCGATCAGGAAAAGAACGCTTGAAATGTTCCGGTTTTGTCCACATAAAGACGAGAACACAGCAGGAACAAACGTCCCATTGCCGCCCCATCCGGGCTATGAAATAAGAGGTCGACCCCATGGCAACCGCGAGCCTTCTCGATATGACCGACAAACGCGCAGCAGACAAACAAAAGGCGCTGGACAGCGCGCTTGCCCAGATCGAACGGCAGTTCGGCAAGGGTTCGATCATGAAGCTTGGCGCCGATAACCCGGTCGCCGAGATCGAATCGACGTCTACCGGCTCGCTGGGGCTGGATATCGCGCTTGGGATCGGCGGTCTGCCCAAGGGCCGGATCATCGAAGTCTACGGGCCGGAAAGCTCGGGCAAGACCACGCTGACGCTGCATGTCATTGCCGAAGAGCAGAAGAAGGGCGGGGTCTGCGCCTTTGTCGACGCCGAGCACGCGCTGGATCCGCTGTATGCCAGGAAACTTGGCGTCAATCTGGATGAGTTGTTGATCAGTCAGCCCGACACCGGTGAGCAGGGGCTGGAAATCGTCGATACGCTGGTGCGCTCGGGTGCCGTCAGCCTTGTGGTGGTCGATTCGGTCGCCGCGCTGACGCCGAAGTCCGAGTTGGAAGGCGACATGGGCGACAGCAGCCTTGGCGTCCATGCCCGATTGATGAGCCAGGCGATGCGCAAGCTGACTGGCTCGATCAGCCGCTCGAACTGCATGGTGATCTTCATCAACCAGATCCGCATGAAGATCGGCGTGATGTTCGGCTCGCCCGAGACCACGACAGGCGGCAACGCGCTGAAATTCTATTCCTCGGTCCGGCTGGACATCCGCCGCATCGGTGCCATCAAGGACCGGGACGAAATCGTCGGCAATGCAACGCGCGTGAAAGTGGTCAAGAACAAGGTTGCACCACCGTTCAAGCAGGTCGAATTCGACATCATGTATGGTGAAGGGATCTCGAAAACCGGCGAATTGCTGGATATCGGGGTCAAGGCCGGCGTGGTCGAGAAATCCGGCTCGTGGTATTCTTACGGCGATGAGCGGATCGGGCAGGGGCGCGAAAACGCCAAAGCTTTCCTGAAGGCCAACCCGTCGTCGGCGCTGGAGATCGAAGACAAGATCCGTGCCGCGAACGGGCTTGATTTCCAGTTGGAGGACACCGAGGCTGCGGTTCTGGACGACTGACCCAACCGCACGGAGCCTTTTGTGACCCACGCCACCCCAGACGCCTTGAATGCGGCGATCCCGCATATTCTGGCCGCCCCCAGCGATGGGGCGGCCATTTCCATGCTGTGTCGCCGTCCGGGCTACGGGCAGCGCGAGTTCGTTGACGAGATGACTGTCACCCGGGCGCAAGGCATTCCGGGCGAACGATGGGAAACTGCACCCTGGCTGCGCCTGCCCGATGGCAGCGCGCATCCGGGCATTCAAATCTGCATCCTTCAGCGCCGGGTGCTGGATCTGGTGTGGACGGACCGCGAAAACACACCGCATCCCGGCGACACCTTCATTGCCGATATCGACCTGTCCGAGGCCAACATGCCCGAGGGCCAGTTGCTGATGGTCGGAACCGCGGTCCTGTGTGTGTCCGATGTGTTCAACGAAGCCTGCGTCAAATGGAAGGCACGCTACGGCGCGGCGGCCAAGGCGTGGGTCTCGGCGCCCGATCACCGGGCGCTGCGGTTGCGCGGGGTTCTGTGCAGCGTGGCGCGCGACGGGGCGCTGCGCAACGGCGATATCTTGCTAAAGATCGATTCGCTCTGACCCGGGCCCTGCACGCGGATAGCGCGGGGTGGACAATGGCGCGCGCCGTGTCCTGTGGACAGGCGCCGGGCAAGCGGATAAACCCCTTGCCGACCGCCCCTTTTGGTCCTGATCGACCCCCAGGAAAGAGCCCAGCCCATGGCCAGCCTAAACGACATCCGTTCGACCTTCCTCGACTATTTCCGCCGCCAGGGCCACGCCGTCGTCGACAGCTCGCCCCTGGTGCCGCGCAATGATCCGACGCTGATGTTCACCAATTCCGGCATGGTGCAGTTCAAGAACGTGTTCACAGGCCTGGAACACCGCGACTACAGCCGCGCCACCACGTCGCAGAAATGCGTGCGCGCAGGCGGAAAGCACAACGATCTGGACAATGTCGGCTATACCGCACGCCACCATACCTTCTTTGAAATGCTGGGAAATTTCAGCTTCGGCGACTATTTCAAATCCGAGGCGATCCCGTTCGCCTGGGAATTGCTGACCAAGGATTTCGACATCCCGAAGGACAAGCTGCTGGTCACGGTCTATCACACCGATGACGAGGCTGCGGCGATCTGGAAGAAGGTTGCGGGCCTGTCCGATGACCGGATCATCCGCATTCCCACCGACGACAATTTCTGGCGCATGGGTCCGACCGGTCCCTGCGGTCCGTGCACCGAGATCTTTTTCGACCATGGCGATCACATCTGGGGCGGCCCGCCGGGCAGCGCCGACGAGGACGGCGACCGGTTCATCGAGATCTGGAATCTGGTGTTCATGCAGAACGAGCAGCTGGAGACCGGCGAACTGATCGATCTGCCCCGGCAGTCGATCGACACCGGAATGGGCCTGGAACGGATCGGCGCACTGTTGCAGGGCAAGCACGACAATTATGACACCGACCTGATGCGCGGGCTGATCGAGGCTTCGGCCCATGTCACCGATGGTGATCCGGACGGGCGCGGCAAGATGCACCACCGGGTGATCGCGGACCATCTGCGCTCCACGGCGTTTCTGATTGCCGACGGGGTCATGCCGTCCAATGAAGGGCGCGGCTATGTGTTGCGCCGCATCATGCGCCGCGCGATGCGCCATGCGCATATGCTGGGCGCGCAGGACCCGGTGATGTTCCGGCTGGTGCCGTCGCTGGTGCGGGCGATGGGCGGACATTACACCGAGTTGCAGCAAGCCCAGGCGCTGATAACCGAAACCCTGGAACAGGAAGAAAAGCGGTTCCGCACCACGCTGGACCGCGGCCTGAAACTTCTGGATGCCGAGTTGGACAGGCTGCCCGACGGCGCGACCCTGCCCGGCGAGGCCGCGTTCCGGCTGTATGACACCTATGGCTTTCCGCTGGACCTGACGCAGGATGCGCTGCGCGAAAAGGGCCGCGCGGTGGATGTGGATGAGTTCGAGGCGGCGATGCAGGCGCAAAAGGCGAAGGCGCGCGCGTCCTGGGCGGGCTCGGGCGAAGCGGCCGACCAGACTGTCTGGTTCGAACTGGCCGACAAACATGGCAGCACCGAGTTTCTGGGCTATGACACGGAAACCGCCGAGGGGCAGGTGCTGGCGTTGGTGCAGGATGGCAAACCCGTGACCGAGGCCGATGGCGCCATTCAGATTGTCGTCAACCAGACTCCGTTCTATGCCGAATCTGGTGGTCAGGTCGGTGATGTCGGGCTGATGCGTTGGGATGGCGGCGAGGCCGAGATCAGCGACACCCGCAAGATGGCGGGCATCTTCGTGCATGTCGCGCGGGTGACCAAGGGGGAGTTGAGGCCCGGCACACCGGTCAAGCTGGAGGTCAACCATCAGCGGCGCGGCGCGATCCGGGCCAACCACTCGGCCACGCATCTGCTGCACGAGGCGCTGCGCCGCGCCCTGGGCGACCATGTCGCGCAGCGCGGATCGCTGAATGCGCCGGACCGGCTGCGTTTCGATTTCAGCCACGGCAAGGGGCTGGAGGCCGTCGAGCTGGCCGGGGTCGAGCAGGAGGTCAATGCCTTCATCCGCCAGAACGCCCCGGTGGAAACGCGGATCATGACGCCCGACGACGCCCGCGCCCTGGGCGCACAGGCGCTGTTCGGCGAGAAATACGGCGACGAGGTGCGCGTGGTGTCGATGGGTCGGCTGCTGGATTCCGGCAAGGGCAATGACGGCAACACCTATTCGCTGGAGCTGTGCGGTGGCACCCATGTGGCGCGGACCGGAGATATCGGGGCCTGCGTGATTCTGGGCGACTCCGCGTCCTCGTCCGGAGTGCGCCGGATCGAGGCGCTGACCGGCGAGGCCGCGCTGAACCATCTGCGCCTTCAGGAAGGCCGGCTGGTCGAGGTGGCCAACACGCTGAAAACCCCGGTCGCCGAGATCGTCGAACGGGTCAAGGCCCTTGCCGAGGAGCGCCGCGCGCTGGCCAACGAGGTCGCCCAGTTGAAGCGCGACCTGGCGATGGGCGGCGGGGCGTCTGGCGGCGGCGCCGAGGTGAGGGACATCAACGGGATCAAGCTGATCGCGCAGACCCTGTCGGGCGTATCCGGAAAGGACTTGCCGGCAATGATCGACGCGATGAAGGAGAAGCTGGGATCGGGGATCGTGGTGCTGATCGCCGATACCGGGGCAAAACCGGCGGTCGCGGCCGGCGTCACGGCGGATCTGACCGGGCGGATCAAGGCCGTTGACGTGTTGCGTCCGGCCGTGGTTGCGCTGGGGGGCAAGGGAGGCGGTGGCCGCCCGGACCTGGCGCAGGGCGGCGGTGTCGATTTTGCCGGCGCCGATGCGGCGCTGGCGGCTGTCGAAGACGTCTTGAAAGGACTGTGAGATGCCAAAGGCCCTGTGGATCGCCCATGTCGAGGTCACCGATGCTGACGCCTATGCCCGATACGCCGCAGGCGCGGGCCCGGCGATCGCCCGGCACGGTGGCAAGTTCATTGCCCGCGCGGCGCGTTATGTGACGCTGGAAGGCGCCGAACGCGCGCGCCACGTGGTCGCCGTTTTTCCGTCGCTGGAAGCCGCGGAAGCATGTTATCATTCACCGGACTACCAGGCGGCGCTGGATCACGCGCGCGGCGCCTCGGTGCGCGATCTTGTAGTGGTGGAACTGACCGAGGACGCGGCGCTGTAGCGCCCGGAGTTGAGAGACCGCGGGCTGGCGCCCGTTCCTGTGCTTCGGGGGGGCTTTGCCCCCCGGCCTGCGGCCTCCCCCCGAGTATTTTTGGAAATATGAAGTCTATAGCGGCAGGGCTGTGGTGTCCTTGAGTTCTTCCATCACGAAGCTGGCCGAGACGTCGGCCAGATCGACGCGCCGCGTCAGGCGCTGATAGAGCGCGTCATAGGCTTTGACGTCGCGCACGCGGGCGCGGATCAGGTAGTCCAGATCGCCGGTCATGCGGTAGGCCCCCTGGATCTCAGGGAAGTCCTTCAGGGCGCGGGCAAACCGATCCAGCCAGTCCGGCCGGTGATCGGTGGTGCGCACCATCATGATGACATCGAGCCCCAGGTCCAGCGCCTCAGGATCCAGAAGCGCCACGCGCCCACGGATCAGGCCGCTGTCCTCCATCAGCCTGATGCGGCGCCAGACGGCGTTGCGCGACAGCGAAACACGCTCGGCGATGGTGTCCATGGAGAGTGTGCAGTCGGCTTGCAAAATGGCGAGGATTCGGCGGTCTAAGGTGTCAATATTCAACATGAAACAGCCTTATCATGGGATGTAATCTCATGCAATCCGGTCGACAAGCCGCGACTTTGGGACAAAATCTGCATCGCAAGGCGTTAAGATGCGTCCAGGATCAAGCAAAGGTGCCCTCATGTTTCAACGGCTGTTTCTCGACCATCCGTCCAGTGTGGACGAATCCTATGTCCAGCACGCGCGTTTCGCGTTCGGTTTTGCCTTCTGGCTGCTGGTCGCGGGTCTTGCGGCCCTGGTTCATGCAGTGTTGCCCTTCGCGTTCGAGCGGACAGGCAGCGACATCATTCGCAGGCTTTACGCGCGAATCGAACATCGGGGCCGGTGACGCATCGGGGTGCGCCCGGGCGTTGAAAGCGGCTTGACTTGGCGCTGCATGCTGGCAAGCGTGCAGCGATGGACCACCAGCAATTTCTGAGCGCCTTGCCGCCCGAGACCCGTACGTCGCTGATCGTGCGGTCCCGGTCTGCCGGGCTGTGGCATCTGCTGGGGCATGGCGGCGCCATCCTTGGGTGCGGTGCGTTGATCGCGCTAAAGGTTCCGTTCTGGCCGCTTTTACTGCCGATTCAGGGCGTGTTGATCCTCTTCCTGTTCACACTGGAGCATGAATGCACCCACCGGACCCCGTTCGCCAGCGATGCGCTCTGTGACCGGGTGGGGCAGGTCTGCGGGTTCGTGCTGATGAACCCGTTCCTTTGGTTTCGGTATTTCCATCTGGCGCATCACAGATTCACCAATATTCCTGGCAAGGACCCCGAACTGGACAGCGCCAAGCCGCAGACTCGTCTGGCCTGGTTGTGGCATGTTTCCGGGTTGCCGATGTGGGGATCCTCGGCGCAATTGCTGGGGCGGCTGGCATTGGGGCGCGAGCGAGCGGCCTATCTGCCCGCGCGCCAGGTGCCGCGCATGGTGCACGAGGCGCGGGTTCTGGTCGGGCTTTACGCGGTTGCGGCTTTGTCGTTGCTGGTCAGCGATGGGGTGCTTTGGGTCTGGCTGGTGCCGGCGTTGCTGGGGCAGCCCGTGCTGCGGCTCTATCTGCTGGCAGAGCACGGGGATTGCCCTGCGGTTGCCGACATGTTTCGCAATACCCGGACCACCTTCACCACCGCCGTGGTTCGGTTCCTGGCGTGGAACATGCCGTATCACGTTGAACATCACGTGTTCCCGAGCGTCCCGTTTCACAATCTGCCCCGATTGCACGGACTGATCCGCGCGCATTTGCGGGTGACGGCCCCCGGCTACGTGGCTTTCACGCGGGACTATCTGGCGCGGCGGCGTTAGGGTGCCTGTCAGGACTTGCACCTGTGGCCCTGACAGGGCATGACAGGAACAAGTGGGGAACAAGGCATGAGCGACAGCAGCAATCCACCCAGCTTGTCACAAATGGCGATGGCCGGGGCCACGGCGCCGCATCAGGCGCGCTATCTGGACGGGTTGAACCCGGCCCAGCGGGACGCGGTCGAGGCGCTGGAGGGCCCGGTTCTGATGCTGGCGGGGGCCGGCACGGGCAAGACCAAGGCGCTGACCGCGCGGATTGCGCATCTGATCGCCACTGGCACCGCGCGCCCCAACGAGATCCTGGCGGTGACCTTCACAAACAAGGCCGCGCGCGAGATGAAATACCGCATCGGCCTGCAATTGGGCGACGCGGTCGAGGGGATGCCCTGGCTGGGCACGTTCCACGCCATCGGCGTAAAGTTCCTGCGCCGTCATGCCGAACTGGTGGGGTTGAAATCGAATTTCACCATTCTGGACACCGATGACCAGCTGCGCCTGATGAAGCAGTTGATCCGCGCGTCCAACCTGGATGAGAAGCGATGGCCGGCGCGGGCGCTGGCCGGTTTGATCGACAACTGGAAGAACCGCGCCTGGCGGCCCGAGGCCGTGCCAAGCTCCGAGGCGGGCGCGTTCAACAATCGTGGGACCGAGCTTTACGCGGCCTATCAGGACCGGCTTCGCACGCTGAATGCCTGCGATTTCGGGGATCTGTTGCTGCATGTGGTGACGATCCTGCAACAAAACCCGGATGTTCTGGCGCAGTATCAGCGGTGGCTGCGGTTCATTCTGGTGGACGAGTATCAAGATACCAACGTCGCGCAATACCTGCTGTTGCGGCTGCTGGCGCAGACCCATTCCAACATCTGCTGCGTCGGCGATGACGATCAGTCGATCTATGGCTGGCGCGGCGCCGAAGTGGGCAACATCCTGCGGTTCGAGCGGGATTTCCCGGGTGCCAAGGTGATCCGGCTGGAGCAGAATTACCGCTCGACCCCGCATATCCTGGGGGCGGCCTCGGGCGTGATCGCGGCCAATGAGGGGCGGCTGGGCAAGACGTTGTGGACCGAGTTGACCGAAGGTCAGAAGGTCCGGCTGATCGGCCATTGGGATGGCGAGGACGAAGCGCGCTGGATCGGGGATGAGATCGAGGCGCTGGAACTGGGCGCGCGCGGGTTGCCGCGCATGTCCGCCAACGGCATGGCGATTCTGGTGCGCGCCAGCCACCAGATGCGCGCATTCGAGGACCGGTTCCTGACCATCGGCTTGCCCTACCGCGTGGTGGGCGGGCCCCGGTTCTACGAGCGGTTGGAAATCCGCGACGCCATGGCCTATTTCCGGCTGGCGGTGACACCCACCGATGATCTGGCGTTCGAGCGCGTGGTGAACATGCCCAAGCGGGGCCTGGGCGACAAGGCGCAGCAGACCATTCAGCGCGTCGCGCGCGATGCCGGTGTGCCGCTGCTGCAAGGCGCGGCGCTGGTGCTGCGTGACGGATTGCTGGGTGGCAAGGGCGCGGGCAACCTGCGCGCCTTCATCGAGGACATGGCGCGCTGGCATGACACGGTTCTGGCGGGCGCGGATCACATCGCCCTGGCCGAGCAGATGCTGGACGACTCGGGCTATACCGCCATGTGGCAGGCGCAAAAGACGCCCGAGGCCGAGGGGCGGCTGGAGAACCTCAAGGAACTTATCAAGGCTTTGGAAAGCTTCGAGAATCTCCAGGGATTTCTGGAGCATGTCGCGCTGATCATGGACAACGCGACCGAGGAGACCACGGAGAAAGTCACCATCATGACGCTGCACGCGGCGAAGGGGCTGGAATTTCCCATTGTCTTTCTGCCGGGATGGGAGGACGGGCTGTTCCCCAGCCAGCGCAGTCTGGATGAACAGGGTCTGAAGGGATTGGAAGAGGAACGCAGGCTGGCCTATGTCGGCATCACCCGGGCCGAGCAGCTGTGCGTCATTTCCTTTGCCGCCAATCGCCGGGTGTTCGGTCAGTGGCAAAACCAGTTGCCCAGCCGGTTTATCGATGAATTGCCGCCTGAGCATGTGGACGTGCTGACGCCGCCGGGCCTTTATGGTGGGGGCTATGGCGCGGCCGGAATGCGGCGCGCGTCCGCGCCGGTCGATGCCGATTCGATCGAGGCGCGGGCGGTGCGCGCCGATGTCTACAACGCGCCGGGCTGGAAACGGATGCAGGACAGCGCCCGCAAGGCGCCCGCCGCGCCGGCTGCCCGCCGCGGCGCCGCGTCCGAGGTCAGCTTTGCCGAGGGCGAGCGCGTGTTTCATCAGAAATTCGGCACCGGCACCGTGCTGTCGGTGGATGGTGACAAGCTGGCCGTGGCGTTTGACCGGGCTGGCGAAAAGCACATCGTCGCGCGTTTTTTGTTGCCCGCCGATGGCATGGACGACGTGCCGTTCTGATCACGCCTGCCTGACAAGATAAAAGCGCGACTGCCGGGGAGGAGATCGGCAGCCGCGCCATGCACGCATGTCGGGGGAGGATCCGACGGCGTGTTGCGGTGGGGCCCCGATTTCGGGGCCCCTGTGTTTTGGACGCGGCGGCAAGGGAGGACGAGTGCCGCCGCGCCGATGCATCACCCAAGGGAGGAGCAGGGCGATGCGTCCCGTTGGGGCCGGTATGTGCCTGGCCCCGAATTCGGGGCGCGGTTACCCAGGGAGGAGGAGGGGGTAACCGCGCCGGAGTGCTGTCGGCCCAGGGAGGAGGAGGGGCCTTGGCAACAGGGTGGAACGGCTGCAGGGAGGAGAAAGGCAGCGGTTCCCTTCACGAACGGCTCAAAGGGAGGAGAAAGCCGTCGTCTCGTCTCCGGGCGGTTTGCCCGGATGTTTCAGTCGTCGCGACCGTAGGCGGCCTCGTAGGCGATGCGGCTGATGGCCGAGCGCGGGATGCCCAGATCGTCAAGCTCACGGGTGCTCAGGACGCTCAATTCGTTGTAGGTGTTCGCGTAGACGCGCGAGCGCTGCCAGGCGGTGCGCATGGTTTCCAGCGCGTTGCGCAGCGGCGCCAGGATCCCGGCGCGGTGGGTATGATGATGAACCGAAGCGTAGGCCATGGTGTTCTCTCTTTCTTCAATGAGGCGGTTGTCAGTGTTGGTGCCTCGTTGCAGACAACATGGACCTCATGCTGCGCGTGCACAATACCTCGCGATCGCAATGCCGCTATGCAGAAATTACATGGTTTCGCTGCGTAAACTTTATACGATTATCAAGGGGTTCGCCAAAAAAATGACCGCACGGTAAAGTTTCTCAATGAAAACAGCGGTCCAGCCTGCATGATTTCCAGGTCGCCGTCTTCTTCCCGTCATCGTCCTGGTCCGCGTCTCGGTCGGCGCGCCGCTCCGGCACTTGTTTGCCGCGCGCGCCGGAACACTTTACACAGCATCAACGCGGTCAGCAGGAGAACAGACAATGGCCCCCCACACCGATCCCACGCGCGAGTCGATCCTTCAGGCCCTTGACGCCGTCGCGGTGCCGGGCGGCGGCACCCTGGTCAGCCGCGACCTGGTGCGGGCGCTGGTCGTGGATGGCGGCAATGTGCGGTTCGTGATCGAGGTGGAGACACCCGAAGCGGCGCGCGCCATGGCGCAGGTCCCGGCCAGCGCCGAGGCCGCTGTCCGGGCCTTGCCCGGCGTCGAACGGGTCAGCGCGGCAATGACCGCCCATGGCCCCGCCGCCAAGCCAAAGGCCCCGGCGGGCGAGGCGCCATCCCTGAAGATCGGCGGGCATCCAAAGCCCGGTCCCTCGCGCGTGCCGGGCGTGCAGCGGATCATTGCGGTCGGATCCGGCAAGGGGGGGGTCGGCAAGTCGACCGTTTCTGCCAATCTGGCGGTCGCCCTGGCGCGCGAAGGCTGGAAAGTGGGGCTGGTCGATGCCGATATCTACGGTCCCAGCCAGGGCCGCATGATGGGCGTCACCAAGCGCCCGGCCTCGCCTGACGGAAAGACCATCATCCCGCCGATGGCGCATGGCGTGCGCATGATCTCGCTGGGGTTGATGATGGCCGAGGATGAAGCGGTCATCTGGCGCGGTCCGATGCTGATGGGCGCGTTGCAGCAATTGATGACGCAGGTCGCCTGGGGTGATCTGGATTGCCTGGTCGTCGACATGCCGCCGGGCACCGGCGATGTTCAATTGACCCTGTGCCAGAAATTCGACGTGACGGGCGCCATCGTCGTGTCGACCCCGCAGGATGTGGCGCTGCTGGACGCGCGCAAGGCGCTCAAGGCGTTCGAGACGCTGAAAACGCCGGTCCTGGGGCTGATCGAAAACATGTCGACCTTCATCTGCCCCGAATGCGGGCACGAGGAACACATCTTTGGCGACGGCGGGGTTCAACGCGAGGCCGAGAAACAGGGCCTGCCGTTCCTGGGTGCGTTGCCGCTGGCGGTCGAGGTGCGCCTGTCGGGCGATGGCGGCGTGCCCGTTGCGGCCACCGACAGCCCGGCCGGGGCCGCCTATCACCGTATGGCGCGCGGATTGATCGACGTCCTGGCCTGAACATCCGATATCCCTGTTGACGGACGCCGATGGCCCTGCGCTGCCGGCGTCTTTCTTTATTCCGGGAATTCATGGCCCGCGATCTGCGTTCTCTTCGCATATGGGAAATCATGGCCTTCAACCGAAATCTGCCGGAAGCTCTGGACGATCAGGCGGATTCCATCGAAGTGGCCGCAAATATTCTGTGGATAACTCTAGAGACTGACACGTTAAAGAATTGCTTGTTGCGAATAGGCAACATGTGCAGGCAAATACATGGGATTTTATGGCCTGTGCGTTCAGGCAAATGATTGCTGGATTTTGTGGCAAAACTTAGGAAATACACCACATATTGCGAATTGGAGGTGCCGATTCAACCTATTGGGTCACGGCGGTGTGAGTCGCTGGTCCCAAAAAAGGCGAGCGGGCGGGGATTCTTCATTGAGGACCACCAAATCCCATGTCATACAAGCAATACGGAAGAGCGGAACACAAAACAAAAACTTGAAGGCAGCTTCATACAGGCACCCCGCGATACCGAAGTAAGAGATCCGGCGCGTTAGGCGAGCAGCACCAATCCCCCCCCCAGGTGGTCGGCGCAGTCGGACAACCCAGAGATGGGACGAGGGCGGCGGTTCGAACAGTGGCAGCAGTTCGAACCGCCGTTTCCTATTTCAACCGGCGCGATTCAGATGCGATCGGCCAAAACCAAGAGGCGCAGCACAGTGGCGCGCAAGTTTCGCGGCGAAGGCGAGCAAACGGTTGACGGGAAGGGCAGGGTTTCTGTGCCGGCCCCGTTTCGCCGTGTGATCGAAGCCGGCGATCCGGACTGGAGTGACGGTCAGCGCCCCAACCTTGTCATCGTCTACGGCTTCGAAGGCCACAAGCTTTTGGAATGCTACACGATCGAAGCAATCGACGAGATCGACCGCCGCATCGAGCAGATGAAAAAGGGCTCGGACGAGCGCAAGATGCTGGAACGCTGGTATCACGGCCATTCGCTGCCCGCCCAGGTTGTCGAGGATGGCCGCATTGTCTTGCCCCAGAAACTGCGCAAGAGGCTGGATCTGAACGGCAAGGCGTTTTTCATCGCATCGGGCGATCATTTCCAGATCTGGAAACCTGAAACCTACGAATCCGAGGAACTGGCCCGCGAAGCCGCGTGGCTTGCCAAGCAGGATGAAGGCTTCGATCCGACAATCCTGCTGCCGGATCTGCCCAATTAGTGACGGAACCCCCGATGCCCCATGCCGCACCCGATGCCCCGCATATTCCCGTGCTGCTTGGATCGATCCTGAAAGCCGCCGCGCCGATCACCGGTGTCTGGCTGGATGGCACGATGGGCGCGGGCGGCTACACGCGCGCCTTTCTGGACGCCGGCGCCCGGGTGATCGGCGTGGACCGCGATCCCCTGGCCCTGACAATGGCCGCCCAATGGGGCGCCGCCTATGGGGACCGGTTGCAGGTGGTGCACGGCACGTTTTCGCAGCTGGATACCTATTCGGAGGACCTGCTGGACGGCGTCGTGCTGGATCTGGGGGTCTCGTCCATGCAACTGGACCAGGCCGAGCGCGGGTTTTCCTTCGCCAAGGACGGTCCGCTGGACATGCGCATGAGCCAGGACGGGGTGTCGGCGGCCGATCTGGTGAACACCGCCAGCGAGGGCGAACTGGCCGATATCCTGTTCCACTACGGCGAGGAACGCGCGTCGCGCCGCATTGCGCGGGCCATCGTCCGGGCGCGGGACACGGCGCCGATCACCCGCACACTGGAATTGTCGGGGATCGTCAGCGCCTGCCTGCCGCGTCCCAAGCCAGGGCAAAGCCACCCGGCGACACGCAGCTTTCAGGCGCTGCGTATCGCCGTCAACACAGAGTTTCACGAACTGATCGACGCGCTGGAAGCGGCCGAGCGCGCGCTCAAGCCCGGCGGGTTGCTGGTGGTGGTCAGCTTCCATTCGCTGGAGGACAGGATCGTCAAGCGGTTCATGCAGTTGCGCGCCGGACGGGCCGGGCAGGGCAGCCGCCATGCACCGCAAATCACCCCGGAGCCCGAGCGATTCGACCTGATTACGCGGCGCGCGATTGCCGCCGATGACGCGGAATGCGCCGCCAATCCGCGTGCGCGTTCGGCGTTGCTGCGCATCGCCCGGCGCACCGGGGCAGCGGCGGGGCCGGTAGACCGGTCCAGTGTCGGCTTGCCGCGTCTGGCGCAGAAAGGAGGTCATTGATGCGGGGGCTTTTTTACGTCCTTTCGGCGTTTGCCGTCATTGGTCTTGCGATCTGGGCCTACGATCAGGGCAACCAGACGCAGCAATCCATTCGCGATCTGCGCGACCTGCGCCGTGAAGTCAGCAGCCTGCAAGAAGCATTGAGCGTCCAGCGCGCGGAATGGGCCTATCTGAACCGCCCCGAGCGCCTGGAGGCGCTGGTTGAGATGAATGCCGTCCGCCTTGGGTTGGTGCCCATGGAGGGGCGCCAGTTCGGGCAACTGGATGAGATCGCCTATCCGATGCTTTTGGCCCGGAATTCGACCCCGCCGAACGATCAGGATCTTGACCAGCCGGGGGCCGACCAATGATTCGCACCCCTCTCAGGCCCCTGCCGCGCATTCTGGACGCCCGCGAGAACGGCGAAAGCACGCAGCGGATCGAACGCGACAATTTGCGTCTGCGCAGAGAGCAGGCGCGCGATGCCGGTCGCAAACGGGCCGAATGGCGGCTGCTTTTCCTCGCCGTGGCCTTTTTTGCCGGCTTCGCGCTGATCGCCGCGCGAATGGGGCAGCTGGCTGCATCGCCGGTGATCGAGCCCGAGCCCTTTCAGGGCGAACAGATCGCCGAGGGTCGTGCCGACATTCTGGATCGCAACGGCCGCTTGCTGGCCACCAATCTGGTGACCAACTCGCTCTATGCCGAACTGCGCTACATGATCGACGGCGCCCGCGCCGCGCGCGAACTGGCCCAGATCTTTCCCGATCTGGACGAGCAACGCCTGACCGCCCAGTTGACCGATCCGAATCGCAGCTTCGTGTGGGTCCGGGCGCGCCTGTCGCCCGAGCAGGCGCAGGCCGTGCACGATATCGGAGAGCCGGGTCTGCTGCTGGGTCCGCGCGAAATGCGTCTGTATCCCAATGGCAGTCTGGCCGCGCATATTCTGGGCGGTGCCGGATTCGGCCAGCAAGGCGTGAGCGGCGCCGAGATTCTGGGCCGGGCCGGCATCGAATACCAGATGGACGACCGGTTGCGTGATCCTGATCTGGTTGACGTGCCGTTGACGCTGTCGCTCGATCTTGGGGTGCAGGGCATTGTCGAGGACGTGCTGGGCAACGGCCTTTCCATGCTCAACGCCCGGGCCGGTGCCGCCATCGTGATGGACGCCCAAAGCGGCGAGATCGTCGCCATGGCGTCGCTGCCGGATTTCGATCCCAATGACAGGCCGATCGCGCCAAGCACGGGAAATCCCGCTGAATCGCCGCTGTTCAATGTCGCTGTTCAGGGCATTTATGAGTTGGGTTCGGTGATGAAATCCTTCGCCATTGCTCAGGCGCTGGACCTTGGGCTGGTCACGCCCGAGACGATGGTGGACACGCGCGGCCCGCTGCGGATGGCCGGATTCCAGATCCGGGATTTCAGCGATTACGGCCCCGAAAACTCGGTCACCGATGTGTTTGTCCATTCGTCGAATATCGGCACGGCGCGTCTGGCGCAGCAGATCGGCGGCGAGCGTCAGCAGGAGTTCCTGCGCCGGTTCGGGTTTCTGGATCCGATGCCGCTGGAATTGGCCGAGGCCGGTCGCGTGTCGCCGCAATATCCCGAGCGCTGGACTGAATTGTCAACTATTACGATCAGCTATGGACATGGTCTGGCCATAACGCCGGTGCAACTGGCGGCCGGATACGCGGCGCTGGTGAATGGTGGGCGGCGCGTCGTGCCGACCCTGCTGCGCCGCCCCGATGCGGTCCCGGGCGAGCAACTGATCTCGGAACAGACATCGCGGACGATGCGCGCACTGATGCGCGCGGTCGTCACGCGCGGCACGGCCTCGCTGGGCGAGGCCGAAGGCTATGCCGTTGGCGGCAAAACGGGCACGGCGGACAAGCCCGACCCGCAGGGCGGGTATTACGAAGGCCGGGTGCTGGCGACATTTGCCGGCGCCTTCCCGATGACCGACCCGCGCTATGTCATCGTCGTGACCATGGACGAGCCCTCCGACGGCACGGGCGCCGATGCGCGCCGCACCGCCGGCTGGACGGTGGTGCCTGTGGCCGCCGAAATGGTGCGCCGCATCGCGCCGGTCATGGGAATGCGCCCGGAAAGCGTGGCTGATATTGAAGCGGCCTTCGAGCTACGCTAATCAGCGTCAAGCGTGGCACGGGGACAGGTATGGCCTTCGACAAGAGCCTTGGAGAACTGGGCCTGACCGCCCGCAGCGGCGATCCGCGCGCCCGGATCAGCGGGATCACGCTGGACAGCCGCGCGGTCAAGCCCGGAATGCTGTTCGCGGCGCTGCCCGGATCCTTGATGCATGGCGCGGAATTCATCGATCCGGCGCTGCGCATGGGGGCGCGGGCCATCCTGACCGACCGCGACGGCGCCGAACTGGCCGCCGATGCGCTGGCCCGGCACCCGGACGCCGCCGTGATCGTCGCCCAGGAGCCGCGCGCCGCGCTCGCCATGGCGGCGGCGCTGTGGTTTGGCCAGCAACCCGAAACGATGGTCGCGGTGACCGGCACCAACGGCAAGACCTCGGTCGCCAGCTTCGCGCGCCAGCTTTGGGCGGCGCTGGGACATGCGGCGATCAATATCGGCACCACGGGTGTCGAGGGCGCGTGGGAAACCCCCCTCAGCCACACAACCCCGGATCCCGTGACCCTGCATCGGCTGTTGGCGCAGGCCGCCGATGCCGGCGTCACCCATGCCGCGATGGAGGCCAGCTCGCACGGGCTGGATCAGCGCCGTTTGGAGGGGGTCCGGCTTCAGGCCGCGGCCTTCACCAATCTGAGCCAGGATCATCTGGATTATCACCCGGATATGGAGGCCTATTTTCAGGCCAAGGCGGCGCTGTTTTCGCGCTTGCTGCCCGAAGATGGCGTTGCCGTGATCAACACCGATGATGCCTTTGGCGCAAGACTGGCCGCTCAGGTCCGGCAGCGGGTGATCCGCGTCGGGCAAAGCCCTGACAGCGATCTGAGAATTCTTGCGCAACGCTATGGCGCGCAGGGGCAGGACCTGCGGTTCGCGCTGAAGGGCGCGGCGCATCACGTCCATTTGCCGCTTGTCGGCGGGTTTCAGGCGTGGAATGCGCTTGTGGCCCTGGGCCTGGTGCTGGCAACCGGGGCGGATGCCGGGGCTGCCATCGCGGCGATGGAACATCTGGAGGGTGTGCGCGGGCGCATGCAACTGGCCGCCACGCGCGACAACGGCGCGCCGGTATTTGTCGATTACGCCCATACCCCGGCCGCGGTCGAGACGGCGTTGATGGCGCTGCGCCCGCATGTGATGGGACGGCTGATCGTGGTTCTGGGGGCCGGCGGGGACCGCGACAAGGCCAAGCGCCCGTTGATGGGTCGGGCCGCGGCCGAACACGCCGATGTTGTATTTGTGACAGACGACAACCCGAGATCCGAGGTTCCGGCGGATATTCGTGCAGAAATATTGAAGGCCTGCCCCGAGGCCACGGAAATAGGTGACCGCGCCGAGGCGATCTTGCGGGCGGTGGATGCGCTGGAACCCGGCGATGCCCTGTTGATCGCCGGCAAGGGCCACGAGACGGGTCAGATCATCGCTGGCACCGTCTATCCTTTCGACGATCTGGAACAGGCCAGCGTCGCTGTGGCGGCGCTGGACGGAAGGCTCTGACATGGGGGTGTTGTGGACCGATATCGACGCCGCAGCGGCGACCGGCGGGCAGGCCACGGCGCCCTTTGCGGCGACCGGATTGTCCCTTGATACCCGCAGTTTGCAGCCCGGCGATCTGTTC
>TARA_R110002124_G_scaffold1633_1_pt1 | contig 37328 bp, 31 predicted proteins | sample TARA_R110002124 | Tara Oceans TARA_R110002124 (sample SAMEA4397445) | marine metagenome | biome: Polar Biome; feature: [SRF] surface water layer (ENVO:00010504); material: water (ENVO:00002006), including particulate matter (ENVO:01000060) such as... | depth 5 m
CATTTACTGTTCCTGCGGATTTAACCATTGAATGTGATGTTGATGTGACTGACTTAATTATTACTGGTGATGTTTCCAATGAATCTGATAATTGTGATACTGGTTTAGAAGCTACTTATTCTGATAGCGTTGCTAACGGAAGTTGTGCTAACCAAGCTGTTATTACGCGTACTTGGTCTTTAACTGATGCTTGTGATAATACCACTAGCTTAATCCAAACAATTACAGTTCAAGATACAACTGCACCAACGTTTAATGAGACATTACCTTCAGATTCTGATGCCGAATGTGATGCTGTTCCAGAGGCAGAAACATTAACAGCAAATGACAATTGTAGTACTGTTGACGTAACATTTGAAGAAAACATAACAAATGGAGCATGTATGGGTGATTACATTATTGAACGCACCTGGTCAGCAATAGATAGTTGTGGAAATGAAACTGTTCACTCACAGATTATTACTGTTCAAGATACTACTGCACCAACATTAGTGACTTCTTTTGATGAAAATATAACTGTTGCTTGTGACAATATACCAGAAGTACCAGATTTAGTGTTTGAAGATTCATGTTCAGATAACATAGGTGTAGTATTTAACGAAATATCAACACAAACTAATGATTCTGAAGACTATAGTATTATTAGAACATGGTCACTTACTGATGATTGTGGTAACGAAGCTCAGTTTGTACAAGACATAACTGTAGAAATCAGTAATGCTATAAACGCCTTTGATGCTAATCGTTGTGTCCTTGATACTGAATTTGACTTATTCGATTTATTATCTGGAGATTTTAATATGAATGGAACTTGGAGCGTTGTTTCTGGTAACGCAACCTTAGACGAAAGTTTATTTGATCCCGGATCTGTTGAAGTTGGTGTTTACACTTTTATGTATGCAATTACAGAAGGCTCATGCCCTACTGAAGTAGAAGTAAACGTAACTATAGATGACGATTGTGTTGTATTGGCTTGTGGTAAAGATGATGTTGTAATCTCTAAAACCGTAACAGCCAATGGAGATAATTATAACGAGTTCTTTACTATTAGTGGTATAGATGACTGTAATTTTGTTATTGAGTTACAGATATTTAATCGTTGGGGAGCTGAGATATACAAATCAAACAACTATCAAAACAATTGGAATGGAGATGCGCATGGATCTTCGGTAGGAAATTCTGGAAAAGTCCCAACGGGAACTTACTACTATATAATTAATTTAAGAAATAGTGGTATAGAACCATTTGCTGGTCCTATCTACGTAGCAACTAAATAAACTTAACCGATGAAACTATCTAAATTTTTAAGTGTTGTCATCCTTTTATTGAGTGTGTCTTCAGCCTTTGCACAGCAGTTGCCTCAATTTACACAATACATGTTTAACACCATCTCTATAAATCCAGCTTACGCAGGTAGTAGAGAAACATTCAGTGCTGTTGGCTTACAAAGAAGTCAATGGGTTGGACTAGAAGGTGGACCAGAAACACAAACATTATCAATTCATACTCCTTTAAGAAATGAAAAGATAGGTATAGGTCTTTCGTTTATTAACGATAAATTAGGCTATGAAAATTTCTCATATATTTATGGTGACTTTTCATACACTATTCAAACTGGTGTAAATTCTAAATTGGCATTTGGTCTTAAAGCAGGTTTTACACACTACAATTTAGATGAAGAATTACTTAATGACCCATCTGTTGTTAATGACCCATTTTTTAACGATGTTTCTAACCGTTGGAGTCCAAACATAGGCGCAGGTTTTTATTGGCATTCTCAACGCTGGTATTTAGGTCTTTCAGCTCCAAGAATATTAAACACGGATTATAACAACGGTGGCAACGGATCCATAGACTATGTTGCTCTAGAGCGTATTAGTTATTATATTACTGGTGGCTATGTTTTCGATTTAAGCGAAACTACTAAGTTAAAACCTTCTGTATTATTAAAAGCTACAAATGGAGCACCTCTTTCTTTTGATATTTCGGCAAACTTTTTGTTTTATGAAACGTTTTGGATAGGAGCTGGATATAGAATAAATGAAAATGCTGCGGCTATTGGCGGTATTGCAGATTTTCAGATATCAAAACAAATGAGAATTGGTTATGCGTACGAATATCCTATTTCAGATATAAGAGCATATACAAGCGGTACTCATGAAATATTACTGATGTTTGAAGTCTTTAAAAGTAAACGAATTAAATCGCCAAGATACTTCTAAAATGAAACACATTATGAAGACAAAATTATTAGCAATCATTCTTATTTTAAGCAGTTCATTATCTTTTACTCAAACGAAATTGGCTGATAAATTTTTTGATAATTTTGGCTACGTTAAAGCCATAGAATTATACGAAAAAGCAGTTGAAAAAGGTAAAAATAGTGTTCATGTATTAACACGATTAGGAGATGCTTACTATAACAATTCTAACTCAGAAAAAGCAGCCTATTGGTATGGTGAAGCTCTAAAGAAATCTAAAACTATTGATGCAGAATATTTATATAAATACATTCAATCATTAAGAAGTATTGGGAATTACACAGAAGCCGATAAGTGGTTTAAGGAATTGAGTGCTGCTCAACTAGGAGATAGCAGACTTAAAGGTTATAATCCCGATGAAGTAGATATTTACAATAAGTTTACGTCAAAAAATGATATAATTGTTAACATTGAAAATTTACCCTTTAATTCTGAAAATTCAGATTTTGGATCTTATATTCATAATAACACCTTATACTTTGCTTCGGCAAGAGGAGATAATAAAAAAGTTTATAGCTGGAATAAAGAACCTTTTTTAGATATATTTCAGGTTTCAGTTACAGAAGAGGATAATATTCGTAATTATAGTTCAGTAACTGAAATCCCTTCGAGTACTATAAATACTGAATATCATGAGGCTTCAGTTGCCATAACTAATGATGGTAAAACGCTTTATTTTACTAGAGATAACGTTAATAAACGCAACAGAATTATCTATGATAATAAAGGCACTACTCACTTAAAGATGTATAAAGCAACTTTAAACAATGATCAATGGACTGACATTATAGAATTACCTTTTAATGATAAAATATTCTCTACAGGACATCCAACTTTAAGTCCAGATAATAAGACCTTATACTTTGTGTCTGATCGCGAAGGTGGTATTGGACAAACCGATATTTATTCAGTTGCTATAAAAAAGGATGGAACTTATGGAGAACCAGAAAACTTAGGTGAAACGATTAATACAGAAGGCCGAGAAATGTTTCCTTTTGTTAGTAAAGACAGTACCTTATATTTTTCATCCGATGGATATTTAAACTTAGGCTTACTCGATATTTTTAAATCTTCCAATTTAAAGGGAAATAGATCTGAACCTGTAAATATAGGAGCACCATATAATAGTGGTTATGATGATTTTGCATTCTTTATAAATTCTGAGACGAGTAAAGGGTATTTTTCTTCTAACCGACCAAATGGTAAAGGTGGAGATGATATTTACGGTTTTAATTCTCAGCAATGTAAACAGGAAATTACAGGAGTTATAAGAGATCGTAAAACAGGTGTTTTTTTAACAGGAGTTACTGTGAGATTAATTGATGAAACAGGAAAAGTCGTTGAAGAGAAAAACACAAAAGATAAAAGCAATTTTTACTTTTTAGTAAATTGTAATAAAACATATACTATTGTAGGTGATAAACTTGATTATAAAGAAGACAAAAAGACTATAGCAACAACTAATGAAAATGACAAAGTTATTAATGCCGATTTAGATTTAATACCGTTAATTATAGATAATCAGATTGTCATAAATCCTATTTTCTTTGATTTTGATAAATGGAATATTAGAACAGATGCTGAATATGAAATAGAGAACATTGTAGATGTATTACGTAAGCATCCTAAAATGGTTATTAAAATAGAATCTCATACAGATAGTCGTGGTGGTACTAGATATAACAAGAAGCTATCTGATAGACGTGCAAAATCTACAAGAGATTACATAATTTCTAGAGGTATTGCTGCAGATAGAATACAAAGTGCTATTGGTTACGGAGAATCACAACTATTAAATAAATGTGCTAACCGTATAAAATGTACTGAAGAAGAGCATCAACTCAACAGACGCTCATACTTCTACATAGTAAACGATTAATTTAACTCTTAATTACTGAAGTAAAAGCAAGCTCTCATGGGCTTGCTTTTTTATGTTCTCTTTATCCTAGTTAGGCGTCATTATTACCAACTACTAGCCAAATAATTAAATTCTTTATAAAATCCGCCAAAGATTACACTCTAAAAATATGCTCAGTAAAAACTTACTTTAAGCTATCAGAGAAATTTCACTCTTAGTTATAAGAATAGTTATTTCCGTTACATTGATTAATAGCATAAAATACTAAAAGATCAAAAGGATATTTTACAAAAACCTTAATATGAGTTAAGTCAAGATACAAAAAGGTTAAACACATTGATTCTTAAATTATTAAAGAGCAAGTTTAGTTTTAGGGATGAGATAGACAAACTACAACTTAAAAGCTACAATGGGTACTCTCTATATAATAGGTTTTCTGGCTAGACTCTATACACAGCTAAAAGCCAATTATTGCCTCAAAAACCAGTTAACACAGAAATTATTTCAACCGGAAAATTACAGCTCATTAATAACGAAATGTTGAAATCGAAAATGCTAAATTACACAACGAATTATATCTTATCTCAAACATAAGGCGACTACAAAGTGGTTTTGTACAGCTAGAGTTTGGCACATTAAAAGTCGCTGATTCTTTTTAAATAGTAAAAACTTTTGGGCAAGATAGTAATGAGTCTGATGATATTAAATTTAAAAATCCAAAAGTTAGTCTAAATCATGACTGGTTAAAGGATAAACAATCGGACAAGTTTATAATATTTGAAAATTTGCTAGCATTAAGACATGCCATGTATATGGGTAATCTTAGTTCATATCCTAACAATTAAAACTGAAATGGAGAAGTTTGAAAATATCTTAGATAACAAACTTACTAAAAATGAGTAATTGAATATTATTAAAGATTTTTTATTTTACATATCTAATAACGAAAGCACAACAAATTTAAAACCTATAAAGTTTATTGCGCCTTATTTCCCTTTCGGAAAATCCAAACTGTTAAAAAAACAAATTTTAGTGTAAATTACGTCATCCCCAAAAAAAAAGCCACAAATCATTATGGCTTTAGTGGCTATTAATCAATTATTGTGGTCTAACGCTTAATGAAGATATTGGTAAAATACCACTTACCTTCATTGTTTTGTTCGGCAGATACATCAAAATCTGTATAATCTCCTTCGATATTATCTCTGTGGCTTGGGCTATTTATCCAAGCATTAACAACAGATTCCGCAGAACTAAAACCGTAAGCTACGTTTTCTGTAACTATGTTAGCATCTGCATTTGTTTGTAAGCTTTGTTTTCTTTGAAAAAAGTTATCGTGAGATACATTAGCTGCTTCAATCATATAATCTGTATGTGTATAAGCAACAGCTTTAACTGTACTATGATCTTCTAATGGATTTAAACCTACAGTGATTCTATGAGCATTAATTAGCTCCATAATCTCAATTTCAATGAGTTTTGCTTGAGGTGCGACTGGTACTTCTATAGAGTTAATCTTATCCTCAGCGGCACTATCTGTAGAGCAAGAGGTTAAGCCTAATAGTGCAACGATAGCCATAAAAGGCAAAAGTTTAGTAACTTTCATAAGTAGGTTATTTAGGTTTGGGATTACTAAAATAACAGCCTTCTTATTGTAATTTGTTAACTAAATGTTAAAATCGATGAAACGCATGTTGTTCGTCGAATATTATTGTAAATCATCGATGAAATGCATTTTTTAGTTATAAAAAATTGCTTTTTAACTATAAATTAATGCGTTTTGTCGATATAACTCAATTAGATTATGGTGCCAATCGTTCTATCTTCCAATTATAATCGGATTGAAGTTGATAGCGGATTCTATCGTGAAGTCGGTTTGGTCTGCCTTGCCAGAATTCTAGTTCAACAGGTTTTACTATAAATCCTCCCCAATATTTTGGGCGTTCAATATTTTTACCCTCGTATTGGGCTTCTAAAATACTTAGATTCTTTTCAAGTACGTTTCTATTAGTAACTACATCACTTTGATTAGAAACAATTGCTCCAAGCTGACTTCCACGAGGACGCGATTCAAAATAACCATCACTAAGGTTTTCTGAAATCTTTTCTGCTTTACCTTTAATAATTATTTGTCGTTCAGCAGAATGCCAAAAAAAAGATAAACACACATTTGGATTTTCTGTTATAGCTTTTCCTTTTTCACTATTATAATTAGTGAAGAATATAAAACCTTCATACGTGTATTTTTTAAGTAGCACTACTCTATTCTTTGGGTAACCATCTAAACCAATAGTAGAAACTGTCATTGCATTAGTTTCATCTACATTAAAATGTGTATCTACTTCAATAAACCAATTTCTGAATAATTCAATAGGGTTTTCTGGTACATTTTCTAGCAACAATTCACCCTTTTCGTAAGATTTTCTGTAATTGCTTAGGTCTTTTTCCATCGTAGGACTAAGATACTTCAATTTTTTATTTCGGTAAAAAAAAGACTACTTTTAAAAAAAATAAAAATGCGCTTCGAAGATTCCCCGTTATCAAAATCATTACTTTACAAAAAAATGATTTTAGATTATGGGTCTTGTTATTTATGTGATAATTTCTTTATCATGGAAGTTAATGAAGGTAAACACTTTAATTCTAACACGTTAAATCATCTTTTAAGCTCTTTAAGGACTCATTATGGGCAGCATAAAACCTTAGCTTATATCTCTAACCGCGTTAATACCTATTCCATTGACCCAGTAATATGGGCTTATTTTGATAAAGATGATAGTCTTTTAATTGCGGCTTCGATAGTGAGTTACAGAGATTCTACTTTTTTAAATGCAAATATTGAAAAGCAAATGGCTTCAATCCCATTAAAAAGAGCTTTAAGTTTAAGTGAAGCAGTTAATTGGGTACTTCAATTAGATGAATTGAATTAAAATTCAAATGATTTTCCATCTTTAGCTAAAAGCACATTTTGAAAAACAGTTTTAGCTTCTGTCTCAAATCCATCATAGCTGCCATATCTTGTTGAATAATGACCTAGTATTAATGTTTCTACATTGGCTTTTTTTGCAATTGTAGCTGCTTGCCTAGCTGTACTATGCTTTGTTCGTTCACAAAGTGACTCATTTTTGTCTAAAAAAGTAGATTCGTGATATAAAACAGTTACCTCTTTAATAATTGGGATAACAGATTCATTGTAAACCGTATCACTACAAAAGGCATAGCTTTGTATAGGTATTGGATCTTTTGTAACCGTTTCATTTTTTATTAAAACTCCGGCTTCATTCTCTACATCTGCTCCTTGCTTTAACTTTCTATAATAAGCGATGTTAATATCTGCGTTTAAAACGGCATTCATATCTAGTTTTCGTTCGTTTTCTTTTTCTTTGAATAGAAAACCATTTGTGTAAATACGATGTTTTAAAGGAATGGTATGTACCTCAACCTTATCATCATTATAAATTAATTCTGATTTTTTTGAAGTCAATTCATGAAAAATCAAAGGATAGTTGGTCCAACTATCGGACAATTTCATTTGAAGTGTAATAACTTCCTTTAAACCTTTTGGTGCATAGATATGAAGCTCGGTTTCTCTAGTAAGCAATCTAAATGTACTGATAAGACCAACTAAACCAAAGTAATGGTCTCCATGAAGATGTGAAATAAAAATATGCTTAATCCTTGAAAACTTTACTTTATTACGTCTCAATTCTACTTGAGTACCTTCACCACAGTCAATTAAAAACATGTGGTTTTTAATCTCTAAAACTTGAGCGGTCGGATTGGTATTGGTACGTGGCGTTGCGCTGTGACAACCAAGAATAGTGAGTTTCATATATTAAAACCCTAAATCGCGTTCAATGTCTTCCATTTCAATGATATCGTGAGCTTCTTGCATTGTAGGCACAACGACTATTTCGTCTGGTATTACATCTAAATTTGCACTAGAAGTAACTACAACAAAAGATTTTTTTTCTCTACGATGATTATTGCTTATGCGTAAAAACTCAATAATATCTTCTAAACAAATTTTATTAATACTAGTAAGATTTACTATTAAATGATAGTTTTTATACTTATGGTAATCTGTCTCAATATTATTGACTAAGGTTTTTACTGAAGCCTTTTCTTGTGTAAGAATTGTAATATTACCATCTCTATCTACAATCATAATCTATTGTTTTATTTTAGAGGCTAAAAGATAAATTACTGCCATTCTAACAGCTACTCCATTTTCAACTTGATTTAATATAATCGCCTGTTTAGAATCTGCAACATCACTTGTAATTTCTACACCACGATTTATTGGGCCTGGATGCATTATTACAATCTCCTTATGTAAACTATTTAGAAGTTCTTTGTTAATTCCATATTGTTGCGTGTATTCTCTAGTTGAAGGGAAATAACTGATATCCATACGTTCATTCTGCACTCTGAGCATATTAGCAACATCACACCACTCTAAAGCTTTTTTTAAGTTAGTTTCAACTTTAACGCCTAAGTCTTTAATATATTTTGGCAATAAGGTCTTTGGTCCACAAACCATAACATTTGCTCCTTGCAATTGTAATGCATAAATATTTGATAATGCTACTCTACTATGCAAAACATCACCAACGATAACAACATTCTTACCTTTTACACTTCCAAGTTTCTCTCTTATAGAATATGAATCTAATAAGGCTTGTGTAGGATGCTCATGTGCTCCATCACCTGCATTAATAATAGTTGCATTAACATGCTTAGACAGAAACACACCAGCTCCAGGGTTGGGATGACGCATAACGACCATATCTACTTTCATAGATAAAATGTTATTTACGGTATCAATAAGTGTTTCCCCTTTTTTTACTGAAGATTGGGATGCCGAAAAATTTATAACGTCTGCTGAAAGTCTTTTCTCTGCCAATTCGAAAGACAACTTCGTGCGTGTTGAGTTTTCAAAAAATAAATTAGCAATAGTAATATCTCTAAGTGAAGGTACTTTTTTTATCGGTCTATTAATAACCTCTTTAAACTGATCTGCAGTTTCAAAAATAAGTTCTATATCTTGCTTTGTAAGATATTTGATGCCTAATAAGTGATTGACACTTAATTCACTCATAATTTTAGTATTCTATTTATCAATTAAATACACTGAATCTTCGCCTTCGTTTTCTACCCAATTTACCTTTACTTTTTGATTATCTATCGCATCTACCTGCCTTCCTTTATAATTTGGTTGTATAGGTAAATGACGACTAAAACGACGATCTATTAAAGTTAGCAATTCTATATTATTTGGTCTTCCGAAGGATTGGATTGCTGTTAAGGCTGATCTTATACTACGACCTGTATAAAGTACATCATCAACAAAAACTACGTTTTTATTTTCGACTATAAAATCTATTTCTGTGGTATTGGCTTCTAAGGGTTTATCTCCTCTTCTAAAATCATCTCTAAAAAACGTAATATCTAAGTGCCCAAGTTGAATATTCTTAATCTTGTATTCTGTTGTGAGTATTTCAGCCAAACGGTTAGCTAAAAACTTACCTCTTGGCTGCATACCAATAAGTACAGTTTCAGAAAAATCATCATGGTTTTCAATAAGTTGGCAAGCCAATCTGTGAAGTGTGATATTGACTTCTTTAGAGTTAAGTAATACTTTTTGACTCATATTTTATCCAAACGTTGCTGGTTGGCAAAGTTAAGTTAAATTATTTGAGTTTCAAATATAACAACCATCATAAAAAAAGCCTCCTGAATATCAGAAGGCTTTTGAATATCTAAAATTAGAGAAAATTATTTCTTCCCGTCTAATTTATCTTTAAGTGCTTGTAAAGCTTCATTTGCATCACCAAGAGTTGGTTTAGCTTCTGCTGCTTGAGCTTCTTGCTTTCTAACAGCTTGCTTAACGATTTTAGCTTCTTCAGCTCTAAATACTGCGGTATGAGATGCTACAACACGTTTGAATTCTTTATTAAACTCAATGATCTTAAATTCTGCTTCTTCACCTTTCTTAAGTTTAGAACCATCTTCTTTCTCTAAATGACGTGCTGGAATAAATGCAACGATATCTTCGTTAAAATCTATAGTCGCTCCTTTATCTACCATTTCAGTAATTGCTGCTTTGTGAAGAGTTTCTAAAGCAAACTCAGTTTCGTACTTATCCCAAGGGTTTTCTGTAGTTTGTTTATGACCTAAAGATAATTTACGCCCTTCTACGTCTAACTCTAATACAACTACGTCTAAGTTATCTCCTACGTTACAGAACTCAGATGGATGCTTTATTTTCTTAGTCCATGATAAATCAGAGATATAAATTAATCCGTCGATACCTTCTTCTAATTCAACAAAAACACCAAAGTTTGTAAAGTTACGTACAATACCTGTATGCTTAGAACCTACAGGATACTTCGTTGTAATATCTGTCCATGGATCTGGTGTTAATTGCTTAATACCAAGAGACATTTTACGATCTTCTCTATCTAAAGTTAAGATTACAGCATCAATCTCGTCACCTACAGTTACAAAATCTTGAGCTGAACGTAAATGTGTTGACCAAGACATTTCACTAACGTGAACTAATCCTTCTACACCTTCTTCAACTTCAATAAATGCACCGTAATCAGCGATTACAACAACTTTTCCTTTTACTTTATCACCAATTTTAACGCCTTCACCTAAAGCTTCCCAAGGATGCTTAGATAATTGCTTAAGACCTAATTGGATTCTTGATTTGTTTTCATCAAAATCTAGGATTACAACATTTAATTTTTGATCTAACTCAACAATCTCATTTGGATGGTTAATACGAGACCAAGATAAATCTGTAATATGAACTAAACCATCTACACCACCTAAATCTATAAACACACCATAAGAAGTAATATTTTTTACAATACCCTCTAATACTTGTCCTTTTTCTAGTTGACCAATGATTTCTTTCTTTTGTTCTTCAATATCAGCTTCAATAAGCGCTTTATGAGATACTACTATGTTTTTGAATTCGTGGTTGATTTTCACAACTTTAAATTCCATAGTTTTATTTACATACTGATCGTAATCTCTAATAGGCTTCACATCGATTTGAGAACCTGGTAAGAAAGCTTCTATACCAAATACGTCAACGATCATACCTCCTTTAGTTCTGCATTTTACAAAACCGTTTACAATCTCGCCAGTATCATGCGCACTGTTTACACGATCCCAAGCTTTGATTACTCTTGCTTTTCTGTGAGATAATACTAATTGACCTGTTGCATCTTCACGCACATCAATTAATACTTCTACTTTGTCACCAACTTTAAGATCTGGGTTGTAACGGAACTCATTTAGAGAAATTACACCTTCAGACTTAGCGTTAATGTCAATTATAGCATCACGATCTGTGATTGTAATTACTGTTCCATCTACAACTTCGTCATCTAAAGTGTCAACGAAATTTTCTGATACTAATTTTTCGAATTCTTCTAATTTAGTGTCTTCAACTTGCTCAATTCCTTCTTCGTAATTGTGCCAATCGAACTCTTTTAAGAATTTTTCTGGATTTGCTTGAGCTTCAGAGACTACAGGAGCTTCTACTGTTACTGCTTCAGTTGCTTCAACCTCAGCTTGTTTTGTTGCTTTTTCAGACATGTGTGCTGAATAAAAATTTGTATTCTGTATATTTTGAAAGATTCGCGAAAAATCTACAGAAGTTATTAGTTAAATTTTGTTTAACCCTTTTATACTTTCTTAACATCGCTAAAAAGGAGCGCAAAAATACTCTATTTTTTTCTTAAATCCTAACATATAAATAATGTGACATTATTTTATTTCTTGTGTCTCATATATAGTATATCAAAATGATACACGCGCCATATATTTTGGCACATAAATTGGTATATTTACAATACTATTAACAATTTAAAACAACTTACAATTATGGTTAGAGCTAAATACCAAAATGTATTAGACTTGGGAGAGTCTTTAAACATTCAGAATGGAAACGTTACCGAAGAGAATGGAGTATTAAAAGTAGAAGGAACTGCAGCTACCCAATACGAAAAGAACTTACTTTGGGATAAGATTAAAGAAACAGGTGGAGATAATCCGACTGATATTATGGCAAACATTAAAGTAGCTGATGAAACTGTATATGCTAGACATACTGTAGCTTCTGGTGAGACTTTAGGAAAAATCGCTAAACACTATTATGGTGATGCAATGAAGTACAAAGATATCTTTGCTGCTAACTCTGATATTCTTAAAAATCCGGATATGATTCATCCAGATCAAGAATTAATTATTCCTAATCTTTAATTAGAGAATATTTATTATATTTGGAAGACTTCCAAAAAAAAAAAGACTTCCAAATTTTTAAAAGCGATAAGATTTAATATTTTTATCGCTTTTTATTTTGAAATTATTTGATTAGCCAACCCAATCAAAGTATGCAACTGCTCCTCAATACCCAACTCAGAATTATCAATTTCTATAGCATCTTCAGCCTTTACTAAAGGTGAGTCTTCTCTTGTTGAGTCAATACGATCTCTAGTTGTTACATTTTCTAAAACATCTTCGTAACTAAGATTATGACCGCTTTCTAATAATTCTTTATATCTGCGTGTAGCTCTAGTTTCTGCAGATGCGGTCATAAAGATTTTTAATTCTGCCTCTGGAAAAACAACGGTACCAATATCTCTACCATCCATAACAATACCTTTATCTTTTCCCATTAACTGTTGTTGTTCAACTAGTTTTCGCCTTACTTCAGATAATGTTGCTACAGGACTCACAAACTGAGAAACTCTTAGAGTTCTAATGTCGGATTCAATATTCTTATTATTCAAATACACTTCTGCAAAGCCAAGTTTTTTATTAAACTTAAATGTAATATTGATATCGTCTAATCTATTTATGAGTTTTTCAGGATTAAAAAAATCTTTTCCTATAAAACCACTTTCTAAGGCAAAATATGCTACCGTTCTATACATAGCACCAGTATCTACATAAATATAATTAAGCCGTTTTGCTAATTGTTTAGCAACTGTACTTTTTCCTGTGGATGAAAACCCATCTATAGCAATGACAATACTCTTCATTTTATGCTGAATTTATTTCAGTAACAATTTCCCATTAAAATTAGGGGTTTTTTTAATTTAAATCTATTTGAAGTCCAAAAAAACTAGTGTTAGAAGCACTTGTATATCTAGCGTGTGTATAACTAAAACGCATCTTATTCAATTTAATACCTACGCCAACAGATAGACCAGAGAAATTTCTTTGATCTACAATTCTTAATTCTTCTGCTCGTCTAAAGTTATAACCTAATCTTAGATTAAATCCTCCTTCTGGAAACAATTCTGCACCTAGAATAAGATGTCTTAAGCCTTTATTAAAAAACCCAACTTTCTCTTGAGTTTGATTGCCATCTAAATCCGTTATAGCTCTTGCAGGATTAGACACACCAATTGGCCATTTTTGTAAGTTATCTAACGTAAGATGCCATCGTAAAGGCACATTTTCTAAGGTTTGTGACATCCCAAAATTAACTTCAAACGGCAAAGGTTCATTTTGCCCAGCATAAGTTGTAAACTGTGTCCCTATATTTCTTACGCTCAATGCAGCATGAAAATCTAAATCTTCATTAATGTACATTGCTCCAAAATCTAATGCGCCACCAATAGAATTATATTGTTCTAATGACGATGTAATAAGCTTCGCACTTGCACCAACATAAAAATCAGTAAAAGGAATATTATAATTGTAACCTGCAGATAATGCAGCCTCGTTACCATTAAAGGTTCCTGTAGAATTACCATTAACGTCATAACCATCAAACGTGCCGTAATTTATATAAGTGATGCCAACAAGAAACGTTTGCACATGTCTATCCCAAGTATATGCATAAGCAGCTGTTCCGTAACTTATGCCTCCTAAATAATTAGAGTAATTGACTGCCAGCTGATTACCCATTTTATAATTGATTGAAGCCGGGTTGTAAAGTCCTTCAGTAACATCATGATCGAAATTGGTTATGATTTTTCCGCCCAAAGCAGCTTGTCTTGGAGAGGATACTAAATTTAAAAACTGATAGGTAGATTCACCACCCAATTGCGCAAACAATGGCAGTGCCAACACTAAAAAACATAAGCTGGTAATCCTCTTAATCATAGATTTTGCAATATTATATAATTTTTCCTTTAAAATTACTATAATAAAATGCCCTTTTTTCCATTTTTGTTTCAATAAAAAAATAACCCATAACAAATGCTATGCTTTATTTCTATATTTCGTCTAAAGAAAAAAATCCACATTTTCTTTCATAATAATTTTAAAGGAAAAATTATATCACTAAATCTATCTTAAAACGATGATATTATTATTTTATTTTTTGAAAGTCGTTATTTTCTATTTTAACTGAAGTTTTTGCCCAACTTTAATTAGGTTACTAGTTAGTCCATTTAGGCTTTTAATCTTATCTACGGTAGTTCCTGTTTCTTTAGAGATACTATACAACGTATCACCTCTTGAAACCGTCCAAACTGCAAGATGATCATATTCTTTAGTAGTGTGATTACTAGAAACTCTAAGTTTTTGTCCAACAGTAATTAAGTTTTTACTTAAATCGTTCTTATTCTTTAATTCTGGTACGGTTAAATTATAACGCTTAGCCAAGCTAAATAAAGTTTCGCCACGTTTTACAATATGAAAGTTAGAATTATTTGTTTTATAATTAGTATAAGTCGTGGTCTTTGTAGTATCTGTTTTAGTACTTGTAACTGTGTCTAAATTTTTAACACGTAGCTTTTGCCCTTTGTCTATCAAAGTTGTTTCTAAACTATTTAACTTCTTCAATGCTGTTAAAGACGTATTATAAAGGTTTGCTATTTGGAATAAAGTTTCTCCTTCTTTTACAACATGAAAATCTGAAGTCGTTTCAGCATCTCCTTTTTTAGATGTTGACTCCGTTACAATTTTAGACGTATCTACCTTCTTTTTCCATACTAAATTCACTAAGGTGATTTCACCAGTAGCAACATTCAGCTTTGCAGGCTTACCATCTAAAACAACATCTTTATATTTAACCTCAGACTGTGCAAAAGCACCTAAGCTTGTTATTATGAGGGTAATTATGGATACAATTAATTTATAGTTTTTTTGCATTTTTTACTTTTTGATTTGTTAACGCGAGCTTTAAAACATCGCTCATATCTGTAACATAATGAAAAGTAAGTCCTTTGAGGTATTCGGGTTTAATTTCTTCTATATCTCTCTTATTATCTTGGCACAACAAGATTTCTTTAATTCGGGCGCGTTTTGCTGCTAATATTTTTTCTTTTATACCGCCAACTGGTAATACTTTTCCTCGCAACGTAATTTCCCCTGTCATGGCTAAACTCTTTTTTACTTTACGTTGCGTAAATAAAGAGACTAAACTTGTTAACATAGTTACACCAGCACTTGGTCCGTCTTTAGGTGTTGCACCTTCTGGTACGTGAATGTGTACATTGTATTTATCAAAAACTTCGGGATTAAGACCAAATTCATCTGCATTTGCTTTAATATATTCCATTGCAATGGTAGCAGACTCCTTCATTACTTTTCCTAAATTACCAGTTATAGTTAGGTTTCCTTTTCCTCTAGATAATATAGATTCTATAAAAAGAATGTCGCCTCCTACTCTAGTCCATGCCAAACCTGTGACAACACCAGCCACATTGTTGTTTTCGTATTTATCACGTTCTAACCTTGGGCCGCCTAAAATCTCTATAACATCTTCATTAGATATTTTGATGTTATATTTTTCTTCCATTGCTATATTTTTGGCGGCATAACGTACCATTTTTGCAATTTGCTTTTCTAATCCTCTAACACCAGACTCTCTAGTATAGCCTTCAACTATTTTTTCTAGTTGTGGCTTACCAATTTTAAGAGCTTTACTATCTAAACCATGCTCCTTTAATTGCTTTGGCAATAAATGACGTTTGGCTATTTCAACTTTCTCTTCAATAGTATAGCCAGTTACATTGATAATTTCCATTCGATCTCTCAATGCAGGCTGAATAGTATTTAAACTATTAGACGTAGCGATAAACATCACCTTTGACAGGTCGTAACCCATCTCAAGGAAATTGTCGTAAAACTCATTGTTTTGTTCAGGATCGAGAACTTCTAACATAGCAGAAGATGGATCACCTTGATTCCCTGCTGACAGCTTATCTATCTCATCTAACACAAACACAGGATTTGAAGTTCCTGCTTTCTTTAAACTCTGAATAATTCGTCCTGGCATTGCACCAATATAGGTTTTTCTATGACCACGTATTTCTGCTTCGTCACGCAAACCACCTAAAGAAATTCTAACATACTCTCTTCCTAAAGCTTCTGCTATTGACTTACCTAAAGAGGTTTTACCAACACCTGGAGGTCCATATAAACAAAGTATTGGCGACTTCATGTCATTACGAAGCTTTAATACAGCTAGATATTCAATGATTCTTTTCTTAACATCCTCTAATCCAAAATGATCGCGATCTAAGATTTTCACGGCTCTTTTTAAATCGAATTTATCTTTACTAAATTCATTCCAAGGCAAATCTAAAAACAAGTCTAAATAATTGCGTTGAATAGAATACTCCGCAACTTGTGGATTCATACGTTGCATTTTAGACAACTCTTTCTCAAAATGCTCCTTAACAGTTTTATCCCATTTCTTGACTTTAGCACGTGTTTTCATTTCCTCAATCTCTTCACCAGAAGATACTCCACCACCCAATTCTTCTTGGATAGTTTTCATTTGTTGATGTAAGAAATACTCACGTTGCTGTTGGTTCATATCACTTTGAACCTTACTCTGAATATCGTTTTTAAGCTCTAGCTTCTGATATTCCATATTCATGTACTTTAAAGTTTGAAGCGCACGTTCTTTTAGATCATTAATCTTTAATAACTCTTGCTTTTCTTCAACTTTAAGATTCATATTAGAAGACACAAAATTGACTAAGAACGAATTACTTTCTATGTTCTTAATCGCAAATGATGCTTCAGAAGGAATATTTGGACTTTCCTTTATAATCTCAAGAGACAAGTCTTTAATAGATTCAATAATTGCTTTAAATTCTTCATTATCTGCTGCAGGTTTCGCTTCAGCAATATCTGAAATAGTAGCTGTTAAGTATGGCTTCTCAGAAATAATCTCATTTATTGCAAAACGTTTTTTACCCTGAATAACAACTGTAGTATTGCCATCTGGCATTTTTAATACCTTTAGAATACGAGCAACTGTTCCTGTTTTATAAATATCCTTTTCGCTAGGATTTTCAATAGATTCGTCTATTTGAGAAACTACTCCAATAACTTTACCTCCTTTATTAGCATCATTAATTAGCTTAATAGATGAATCACGTCCTGCAGTAATCGGAATAACCACGCCAGGAAACAATACTGTATTTCTTAGAGGTAAAATTGGTAAAGATTCTGGTAATGATTCTTTATTTATTAACTCTTCATCTTCAGGAGTCATTAACGGAATTAATTCTGAATTTTCATCAAAATCCTGAAATGACAAACTGTCAAGGTTTATAAAATTAGATTTTCCCATATATGTTTTTGAGCCATTCTGTCATTTGCATTTTCAGAATAGCATTTGTTTAAATGTATTAATAATTAACTTTATATTGAATATCAGTTAGTTATAAGATATTCAAAGTTATTCACACTAGTGTAATTTCAATTGTTATGCCATTACCTTTGATTGACATAAACCTTTTATAAATTTTCTAATGAAATCGTCACTTCGAGTGAATTTGGCGAATTAAAATCCGTTAAATTAGTATCGAGAAGTTATTTTCAATTAGTTCTCGATACAATTGCGATGCTCGGAATCACTTGAACTGACGTCCATATAGTAATAGCAATTCAAGAAAAAATTAAATTTTTTTTACCTAAACTGTAACAGTTAATGAAAGTGCTCATCTTTAAACTAAAGCAATTGTTTTTTTGACATCAACCAATCAAGATATAGAACAGTTACTATTGCATTGTAAATCTGGCAACCAACGTGCACAGTTGGAAGTTTATAACAGATATAACAAAGCAATGTATAACACAGCAATTAGAATTATAAAAGATTCTTTTAAAGCTGAGGACATTATGCAAGAGTCATTTTTAACCGCTTTTACAAAGCTAAATACGCTTCAAGACACCAAAGTATTTGGTTCATGGTTAAAACGAATTGTAGTGAACAATAGTATTGCACATTACAACAAAACGTCTAAACAAAATGAAGTGCCTTTAAATACAGTGCTATACAAAATTGAAGATGACAATGGCATTGAAGAAAGTAATCATAACAACGAAAAAGTAAAACAAATTATGAGCGTAATGAAAACCTTAAAACCTAATTACAGTTTAGGTCTGTCATTACATCTTATTGAAGGTTATGATTATGAAGAAATCTGTGAAATAATGGATATTTCTTATGCTAATTGTAGAACATTAATCTCTAGAGCAAAAGAAAGTTTAAGGAAAAGGTTAATGCAAACAGCATAAAACAAAAAGCTATGCAAAAAGATACTATAGACGAATTATTTGATAACCTAAAAGGTGAGTTCGATGTCAATGAACCTAACAAGGATCATGATCTTCGCTTTTTAGATAAGCTGAAAGCAAATAATGTGGTTGTGAATGATTCTAAAAAATCATCTGGTATTAACTGGAAGCTATTTCTAGCAATTGCAGCTTCTGTAGTCATTTGTTTAAGTGTTTTTATGACATTACAAAACGAACCTGAAGCTTTAGACTTAGCTAGCGTATCACCAGAATTATCTGAAACACAAGACTTTTTTACAGCAACAATTGAAAATGAATTAAAGAAACTGAATAAAGAGCGCTCACCATTAACTGAACAGATTATTACGGATGCTTTAGAGCAAATTCAAGTTTTAGAAACAAATTATCAAAATCTAAAAACAGATTTAACTGAAAGCGGAAATGATAAACGTGTTATCTATGCAATGATTACCAACTTTCAGAATAGAATAGACATTTTAACTACTGTTTTAGAACAAATAGAAATTATTAAAGAATTAAAAATCAACACAAATGAAAACAACAATACTATATAAAGCATGTTTCCTTTTATTAATGATGCCAACACTTATTATGGCTTCAAATTGCGATCCTATAAAAGCGAAACACTCCAAAGAGAAAATAATTAAAAAATCATTTAATGTAAATGCTGATGCAACATTTAATATCACAAATCGTTATGGAAATATAAATGTAGTAACATGGAATGAAAACCGAATTGAGATAGAAGTTACTATAAAAGTTGAAGGCAACAATGAAGATAAAGTAAATAAAAAATTAGAACAATTAGATGTCGCATTTCAATCTGCTCCGCATAAAGTTACAGCAATAACAGTCATAAATGGTAATAGTTGGAGCACCTCTTGGTGGAATAAAAAAACAAGTAACAAAGTTAAAATGGAAATTAACTATGTTGTAAAAATGCCTATCACAAATAACGTAGAACTATCTAATGACTACGGTTCTATCACCCTAGACAAGCTTGAAGGTAATGCATATATACATTCTGATTACGGAAAAATCACCACCAAAGAACTTATGGGTGAAACTAATGTATTACAATTTGATTATAGTAATAACTGTTATTTTGAATACATAGAAAGTGGGAAAATCACTGCTGATTACAGTGAATTTACAGTAGCGAAAGTAAAGAATTTAGAATTAAAAGCAGACTACACTAAATCTATAATCGAAGTTGCTGAAAACGTAAATTATAATTGTGATTATGGGTCTTTAAAAATTGATGACATCAATAATCTTGATGGTAAAAGTGACTACTTAACTTTACGTCTTGGTAGTGTTTATAAAAATGTAAAGACGAGAGCAAACTACGGTTCTATAAAAATTGACCGAATAGCATCTAAAGCAAATAATCTTGATATAAATGCTGAATTTACAGGAATCACTATTGGTTATGATGCTGCATATAATTTCAATTTTAATATCGATATAGATTTTGCGTCATTACGAGGATCTGATGGCTTTAATTTTACAAATAAAGAAATCGGTCATACAGGAAAGCAATACAGTGGTTATTATGGTTCTAAAAACTCTAAAAATTTAGTATTGATAAAATCTGAATACGGAAGTATTACTTTCAAAAAACTATAAAATTCGTCAGCTCGAGTGAATTATACGATTGAAATGAGTAGAATTTGTATCGAGAATAAGAATTTCAACTTTAATATAAGTTCTCGATACAATTTTTTATCAAAAATCACTCGAACTGACGTAACAAATAATAAATAACAATCAATTAAAACCAATTAATCATGAAACTATTAAAACCAATCGCATTATTAGTCTTTCTTTTAAGCACTACGCTTTCTTGTGCACAATGGGGAAACGGAAAAAAAATGAAAGGTAATGGAGACATTACAACCGAAACAAGATCTACAGGTTCTTATGATGGCCTAAAAGCTGCAGGTCCAATGGACTTTAAATTAGTTCAAGGAACAGAAGGTGAAATTTCTATCAAAGGAGATTCTAACCTTATGGAATACATTATTATTGAAGTAAAAGGGGATAAACTTATTGTAAAGGTAAAAGATGGTTATAATTTAAAACCAAGTCAAAATATAGAGATTACAGTACCTTACAAATCTATAAGTTCTGTTTCATTAGCTGGTTCAGGCGATATAGAAAATAGTGGTATTATTAAGGCAGACAAATTTAAAGTTGCCTTAGCTGGATCTGGAGATATTAAACTAAATGCGGCATCTCAATCTTTAGAAAGCAGTATAGCTGGCTCTGGAGATATAAAACTGATTGGCTCTACAAAAAACTTAACAACTAAAATTGCAGGTTCTGGTGATTTTGACGGAAGTCATTTAAAAAGCACTAACGTAACAGCAAAAATTACAGGTTCTGGTTCTGCCAATGTGGTAAGCAATGGTGAGCTTAAAGTTAGAATAACAGGTTCTGGAGATGTAAAATACTCAGGCAAACCAACAAATAAAGACACAAAGATAACAGGTTCTGGTAGTGTGAGCAACTAATGTTTTATAATCAACCAAAAATGAAAAGGATGAGCGTTTGCTTGTCCTTTTTATGTCTTACTTTTTCGTTTTAAAGTAAAGCCTTCTATTAATTTATATCTTTACCACATTCCCTTTTTAACCAGTTTTCTTAATGAGGAATATCCTTCTCAGTCACAATCGATTTGCTAAGAGCACCTCCTTGGTCTCCAATAAAAATGCCTGATATAGGTTCTAAAAATTTTATATTCTTTTCAATCTCAGGAGTATAAAATGTTGTGGTGTTATCAGCCACATATCCTTTTAAAAAATGTAAACTTTCTTTAAAATCCCTATGACAAATATCCTTGTTTAAACAGGTAGATATTATTAACAATGCTAATGTTAAAAGCATTAGATTTTTAATCTTCTTCCATTTTGTAAAAGGCAAAAAATCAACTTTTCGTTTATGCTAATCATTTAACCTAGGTACTCTAAAAAGCAGAACAATACCAGCAATAAAAAATACGACAAGAAACAAAATAGCATTACGCATGCTACCTGTAACTTGATCTATCGTTGCAAAAATCACCATACCAATTACAATACCAATTTTTTCTGCGACATCATAAAAACTAAAATAAGATGTTGTGTCTTCCGTTTCTGGCAAAAATTTAGAATAAGTAGATCGTGCTAAAGATTGTACACCTCCCATTACTAAACCTACAAGAGAAGCAGCTATATAAAACTGCATTGGTGTCTCCATATAATAGGCATAGAAACATAATCCCATCCATACAAAATTAATAACAATAAGCGTATTTATATTTCCAAATTTTGAGGATGCTCTCGATGTTAAAAAGGCACCTAAAATAGCAACTAACTGAATTACTAAAATGCTAACGATTAAACCTTGTGTTTTCGCCTCAGAACTTCCCCAAGCTATTTCTTCTTCTCCAAAATATACAGCAACTAGCATAATAGTTTGTACTGCCATGCTAAACACAAAAAACGCAGCTAAATATCGTTTTAATCTTAAATTTTGCTTTAACTGAACCCAAACTTGATTCAATTCCTTTAAACCATTAAACACTACAGATTTTGTAACTTTATGACCTTTTGAAGATCCTTTTGGAAGTACATAAAATGTGTATTGACTAAACAGTATCCACCATAAACCCACAGTAATAAAGGAAATTCTCATAGCTTCGAATGAAGCATTGTTTTTAGCATCTTTCATTGCTTCAGCAATTTCAAACTCAGTACCAGTTTCTGTAATAGTTTGAGAAATACTAGTGTGAAAACCAAACCAATCTGGCTTCATTACCATCGCTAAATTAACAAGTAGTAAAAGTACACTTCCTAGATAACCCATGCTGAATCCTTTAGCACTAATGCTATCTTGTTGTTCTGGATGAGCTATGTCTGGCAAGTATGAATTATAAAACACTAAACTTCCCCAATAACCTATTAAGCCCATAAAATAAAATAAAAGACTTAAATGGATATGTTCAATACTAAACCAATACAATCCTATACAACCTAAGCCACCAACATAACAAAAGAACTTCATAAAATTCTTCTTGTTACCGACATAGTCTGCTACACCAGAAAGAATTGGTGATGTAAAAGCAACAACTAAAAATGTAAAAGCTGTTACATAAGTAATCAGTGCCGTACTTTTAAAAACCATACCAAATGCAGATACTGTTTTCTCAACTTGCCCTATAAATAGTGCCGAATAAAATATGGGAAATATTGACGAAGCAATTGTTAAAGTATAAACAGAATTTGCCCAATCATAAAACGCCCAAGCATTAAGAAGTTTTTTACTTCCCTTTTTAAGTTCACTCATAATATTTGAAATAAAAAAACTGCCCTTTATGAGCAGCTTCTAAAGTAATCAAATATTTATAATAGGTATTAATTTATAGGTCTAAATGATGTTATACCATATTTCTTTGCTTCAGCCTTAGCTTTTGGAGCTAATGCCTTCAAATTTTGAATTCTTGAATCATTACTTGGATGCGTGCTTAAAAACTCTGGTGGTGCTTGTCCTCCACTATTCGCTTTCATACGTTGCCATAATACTGAGGCTTCTTCTGGGTTGTATCCTGCAATTGCCATTAAATAGATTCCTATTTTATCGGCTTCGGTTTCGTGTCCTCTGCTAAAAGGAAGCGTTCCCGCTACATTTGATACGATGCCATAAGACTGATTAAATATGCCTAGAGCTTGTTGATCTTTAGATAAAGCAATGTTACCTGCAACAGCCAAACCTTGTTGAATATAAGCAGCACTCATACGTTGTTGCCCATGGTTTGCCAAAGCATGTGCTACTTCATGTCCCATAATTGCGGCAACACCTGTCTCGTTCTGAGCAATAGGAAGAATACCAGTATAAAAAGCTACTTTACCACCAGGCATAGCCCAAGCATTTACCTGGTCAGATTCTATTAAACTGTATTCCCACTTATAATCGTCAAGATAACCCTGAAAACCGTTAGCAGTTAAATAGCGCTCGGATGCAACAGCAATACGCTGACCTACTCGCTTTATCATCTCAGCATCTTTAGTACCTGTAATGATTTTATTCTCAGATAAAACCTGATTGTATTGTGCAAAAGCAGAAGGAAATAACTGATCGTTACCTACAAAAGCTAACGTTTTTTTTCCTGTAAATGGATTTGTTGCACAAGACAAGATTAAGATAACAATCCCAATATTTAATATTATTTTTTTTAATTTCATAGCTAATGGTTTATTATAATTACTAAAATACAAAAATCAATTCATACAATTAGACACCTGATTTTTGAAATAGTCACTTCACTATTGACCAATGATATGAAGCTCTGAGAAATTTTTATCAATAACAAAAGAACATGTTCCATTAGACTTTAATTGTTTTAAAGATATGATCTCGTTATCTAACTGAATTTCAACAATTTCAAATGGTAAACCATGAATTTGAACCTTGAAAGTATCGTAAGGAGTAATAAATTTACCTTCCTTATGTTGGTTAATAATTAACTCATTAGTTCTACCTGTTAAATGGAATGTTCTTAAACTAAAACGTCCTTTTGTATAATCGAAACCATCATTTGCATCACTAAATAATTCACTCTTCTCTTTACCCTTTTTGTAGTAAACATCAAGAATAATTTCCTTTATTTCTTTCTCTCCTACATATTGCTGAATTGGATATTTAGGTACAATTGCACCTTCTTTTACAAAAATTGGCATACTGTCTATATCTGCATCAGCCCACATTTCTTTTCCTCCATTAACGATCTTATCTGTCCAAAAATTGTACCAATTTCCTTTAGGAATATACATTCTTCGTCCTTTAGCATTCGGTTCTAAAATAGGACAAGCTAATATTTGCTCTCCAAAAATAAACTCGTCTGTTCTATAATGCGTTTGCACATCTTCTTGATCGTATAATACCAAGGATTTTAAAAGAGGAGTTCCATGATCTACATAGTTCCAAAATGCGGTATATAAATATGGTAAAAGTTGGTAACGGATTTCTATAAACTTTCTTACTATGTCAGTTACATCTTCATCGAAAGCCCAAGGTTCTTGGTCTCCATGATCACCGGAAGAATGTACTCTAAAAAATGGGTGAAAAACACCTAGTTGCACCCAACGTGTAAATAACTCTCCTTGTGGCTGTTCTGCAAAACCTCCGATATCACTCCCAGCAAAAGAAAAACCAGACATAGCCATACGTTGCGCTTGTATATTTGCAATCCACAAATGCTCCCAAGTTGCAACATTATCACCTGTCCAAGTTGATGTATAACGTTGTGTACCTGAGTATGCAGACCGTGTAATAACAAATGGTCGCTTTGGATAGGCGTATTTTTTTAAGCCTTGGTATGTTGCTCTTGCCATTTGCATACCATAGATATTGTGTGCCTTTCTGTGACTACAAGGATTGCCATCATAATCATGTCTTACATCATCTGGAAATGTTTTATTTGGCACTTCCATTACCGCTGGCTCATTCATGTCATTCCAAACACCTTTAACACCTATATCTTCAATTAGTTCTTTAAACAAACTAGACCACCAATCTCTAACTTCAGGATTTGTAAAATCTGGGAAATAACATTCACCTGGCCAAACCTTACCTTTCATATAGGCTCCATCTGCACGTTTACAGAAATAATCTTTTTCTAAGCCTTCTTTAAAAACTGAATAATCTTTATCAATTTTAATACCTGGATCAATAATAGCAACGGTTTTAAATCCATCATCTAATAGCTCTTTAACCATTCGTTTTGGATTAGGAAAATAGGTTTTGTTCCATGTAAAACATCGGAATCCGTCCATATAATCAATATCTAAATAAATAGCGTCACATGGGATTTTAAGTCTTCTAAAGGTTGAAGTAATTTCTTTTACTTTACTCTCTGGATAATAACTCCATTTACATTGATGAAATCCTAATGCCCAAAGTGGTGGTAAATGGTGAGGTTTTCCTGTTAAATCTGTATAACTCTCTACAACATCATTCATTTTGGGACCGTAGAAAAAGTAATAATTCATCTCACCTCCTTGTGACCAGAAACTTGTAACATTTCTGCGCTCTTGTGCAAAATCAAAAGAAGATCTAAACGTATTATCAAAGAAAATTCCATAAGCCTTACCATGGTGTAAACCTGTGTAAAATGGAATAGCTTTATAAATTGGATCTGTATCTTTTCCGTAGGCATAAGAATCGGTCACCCAATTATCATAACGCTTCCCTTTTAAGTTAAGATGATTTGGTTTATCTCCTAGTCCATAATAACTCTCACCATCATTGGACACTTTGCTCATTTTCACAATGTTACCACCATGCTCATAACTTTCTTCCCAATGAAACCCTCCTTCATCTTGGTTAATAAGTGATCCGTCTTTAGCATCGTAAATAGACACTTTAAGGTTCTCTTTAGAAATTTCGCAACGCAACTTAGACGTAATTACTTCATAACGGTCTTTTCTTTCTACAATTTCTAGTTTATTATAGCCGATACTAGCATATTTTGTTATTGCATAAGAAAAATCATTATCAAAATTACCAACTGTAGTATATCTAAAACGTAGAAGACTGTCTCTTACAACGGTTAACTGAAGTATAACATCATTATCCGTTGAAAAGTACAAAGTGTCAATATCCTTTTTAAAATCTATTATTTTTGCAGGAAACAAATTCCCTTTATTTTCTAATTCTGTATTTACAATCATAGGTTAATTTCATTTGTAAATGAGTTGTAAAAAAACGGAAAAATTAGAACTATTGAAAGCCTTGAACTTAGTATTTATATGGAATTGTTAACTATAACGTTTTCGGTCAGAGATTTTGATATAATGTTAGTTTTTATGAAATATTTTAATAAAAATATATTGCGTAATTAGTGAAAACAAAAAGACTCTTTAGGCTTTAAAAACTTGAAGGGTCTATTATTCTAAACTTATAAATTATTATTTCGAATATTTAAAAGCCACCATTCCCAGAGGCGGAATATCTACTTCAATGGAGTAATCTCTAAAATGCCAAGCGTCTGCTTTTGTAGTTTTCATTTTGTTATTGTATTGTCCACTACCAAAGTATTTCTTTAAATCACTATTAAAAACTTCATTGAGTTTGCCTTTTCTAGGCATACCCAATTTGTAGCTTTCTTTAGGAATTGGTGTCATATTACAGGCAATAATTAAATCGTCTTCCGTGTTATTCCCTTTTCTGATATATGTAAATACTGAATTCTCAGAATCATTATAATCAATCCACTCAAATCCTTCTGCTGAAAATTGCTTTTCGTGCAAGGCTGGTTCTTTTTTGTATAAAGCGTTTAAATCTTTAATGTATGTTTGTACTCCTTTATGAGGATTGTATTCTAACAAATGCCAATCAAGACTTTTTTCAAAATTCCACTCACTACTTTGTCCAAATTCTGCTCCTTGAAACAAAAGATTTGTACCAGGATGTGTAAACATATAACTATACAATAATCTTAAATTTGCAAAGCGTTGCCACTCATCTCCAGGCATTCTTCCTAAAATAGATTTTTTACCATAAACCACTTCATCATGGCTCAAAGGCAACATAAAATTCTCTGTAAACGCATAGGTCATTGAGAAGGTTAAATCTTTCTGATGGTGCTTTCTATAAATTGGTTCTTTAGCAAAATACTGTAAAGTATCGTGCATCCAACCCATCATCCATTTCATGCCAAACCCTAAACCTCCCATAAATGTTGGCTTAGATACCATTGGAAATGCTGTGGATTCTTCAGCAATAGTTTGCACATCTGGAAAAGACGAATAAACAGCTTCGTTCATTTCTCTTAAAAATGACATGGCTTCTAGGTTTTCTCGTCCTCCAAACATATTTGGCTCCCATTCGCCATCTTCTCTACTATAATCTAAGAATAACATCGATGCAACAGCATCAACACGCAAACCATCTGCGTGGTATTGGTCTAGCCAAAATATAGCATTACTAATTAAAAATGATTTTACTTCGTTACGTCCATAATTAAAAATCAAACTCTTCCAGTCGTTATGATAGCCTTTTTTAGGATCTGGATGCTCATATAGTGCTGTACCATCAAAGAAGCCAAGTCCATGTGCATCTTCTGGAAAATGTGACGGCACCCAATCCAAAATAATTCCAATATCGTTCTGGTGAAATTTATCTACTAATAGTTTAAATTCTTCGGGGAAACCAAAACGTGATGTTGGTGCAAAATAGCCTGTAACTTGGTAGCCCCAAGAAGGATCATAAGGAAACTCCATTACTGGCATTAACTCTACATGAGTAAAATTCATGTCTTTTACATATTTGACTAATTCATCAGCCATTTCTATATAAGACAAAAACCTCTCCTCTTCTATTTGTTTTTTCCAAGATCCTAAATGCACTTCGTAAACAGAATATGGTGCGTCTAAAGCATTGTGTTTTTTACGCTTTTTCATCCATTTGTTATCCTTCCAAGTGTATGGCTCATCCCAAACGATAGAAGCTGTTTTAGGATTGTGTTCTGAACGTCTAGCATAAGGATCTGCCTTCTCCGTTTTAATATCGTTATAATTACTCTGAATCTTGTATTTGTATTTACTACCTTTTCCTGCTCCAGGAACAAATCCCTCCCAGATTCCACTAGAATCCCAACGTACATTTAGTTTGTGCTCTCCTTCAACCCAAAAATTAAAATCTCCAATGACAGATACCATTTTAGCATTTGGAGCCCAAACTGCAAAATAAACACCTTCTTCTCCATCTACTGTAGTGATGTGTGATCCAAATTTTTCGTATAAACGATAATGTTTTCCTCCTTTAAAAAGATTAATATCGAAATCTGTAAAAAGACTGTGAGCAATTACTTTTGCCATAAATTAGTTGTTAATAATGTTCGAAATTCCTTTTAATGGAATCACTGCCCATTTCGGACGTGAGTTAAGCTCATAGCCTAATTCGTAAACTGCTTTTTCGAGCATTGCATATTTTAATAAAAAAACCCGCTCTTGGTTATAACCTATATTAAGATTTGCTTCTTGAATCTTAACTATATAAGTGCCTAAAAAAACACTTTTCAAATACTGATATAGAATTTCACCAGCTTCAAAAAGCGACTCTTGTTCTTGTTTGTATGATTGTATATTATTGAATATTGTTGCATAAATTGCATAATGAAATGAACGAAACAAACCTGCTATATCCTTTAATGGTGGCTGCTTTACCTTTCTATCTCTAATGGTGCTTTCTGGCTCGCCTTCGAAATCTAAAATGTAAAAATCATCATCCTTAACCAGAACTTGACCCAAGTGATAATCTCCATGCACACGAATACGTTCTCCTTTTAGTTTTGTCCAATCAAAATCTACAAAACGCTTACGAATAATGTTCTTTTTTTCTAAAAATTCATTTGCTAATTCTAATGCTAAGCCATCGAGCTTATACAAGCTATTTTCAACCGTATTCAATCTATTTTGAAATTGATACAAGAGTCTATTCTTTAACCAAACTTCATAATCTCCGTTAAAATGTGAGGGTGTAAAAGCTGTATCTTCGAACTCACTACCAAGAGCGATATGCATTTCAGCTGTTCGTTTTGCTAAAGTCTGAATTTTAGAAAAGATATTCAACCCAACCCAATCAATAATTTGTGCTGGTACATCTCTAATTTCTAATCTGCCAAAATCTTCAGTCTTAGGTAATTTAGATATATCAATTTTTTTTAATTCTAAATTTGAAAATACTTTATGAAATTCAGAGAGCATATATTCCCATGCATCACCTTGATTTTCTACCATTGCTTGCATTAAACCAATTGTAATATTGGTATTGTCACTATCTTTTATTTGAATACTCCCTAAATACGCAGGTATGTTTTTGAAATCTTTTTTATCAGACAGAAATCGACTCATTTCATAATCGGGATTTCGATCTGCATAGATGCGTCTAAAAAATTTAAGCACGTATTTTTCGTTATAAACGATTGAGGTATTGCTTTGCTCCATACCCATATAGCGTGAAGATTTATATAGGCAATCCTTAAATAACACACTTTTATGGTAACGTACGCGTGTTTTATCTTTTGGTAATGCGGTAAGAATACGCTCAAAAACTACTTTTCTAAAGGCCTCCAAATTAATAGCATCAATAATAAAACCCTTTTGGTTTTGAATGCTTATTGGTAAAATTCTATCGTCTTGAGCAAAACTCTCGTCAGAAACAAAAGCTATGGGTAAAAAATAATGTTGATAGAAGGCTTCTGTAAAATTTACTTCTAAAATTAAACCATAATAGACTTCACCATCTTTCTGGATTCTAAAATACTCGGCTAATTCTATGTATTTAAGTTTACTGGCTTTACCTCCATACCAACGTTGCTTAACAATATAGTTTTCTAGCACGTCTGACAAAAACACTTTTATAAACTCTTTGTTTTCTAAAAGTTCCTCCCATTTATCATTAAAGTTGTATAGTGGTTGAAGCGTTGTTGTTTTTATCTCTTTTTTTGCCATCCCTTATTTATTTATCTTAAAGATATGAAAAGGAAGCGTTGGATGCAATTCTACAAAATTCCATTCGCTATGCCAATTGTAACTACTTTCAGTTACTAAATCTTCAACTTGCAGACGATTACCAGCGTCTATTCTTAAATCACTTAATGGTAATTGAATACTCCCTTGTTGCGCATAATATTGGTCTAAACTAATAATTATTAAGAGCTCATTAGTCTTATCGTCATTCCATTTATAAAATGCTAATAGGTTATCATTTTCTATGTTGCAAAACCTAATATTATTGGTTTGTTGTAGGGCTTCATTTTGATTACGAATAGCATTAATTTTTGAAATTAGAAGTGGTAATTTCCCTTCTTTAAACCAATCGTAATGGCATAATTGGAATTTCTCAGACATATAATACTCCTCTTTACCAGGAATAGCATCATCAATCATTTGCTCAAAAACAGGCCCATAAATCCCTATACTAGAGCTTAAGGTTGCTGCCAGCGCATAACGCTGAAGATACTTAGACTCATTAGCTCCTTGCAAATGATATGGATTAATATCTGGTGTATTTGGCCAGAAATTGGGTTGCATATACTCGCGTTGTTCTGTCTGTGTTAATTCGGTAAGATATTCTATAAATTCTTGCTTTGTATTTCTCCAGGTAAAATAGGTATAGGATTGTGTATAGCCTTGTTTGGCTAATTGCTGCATTACTTTTGGTCTTGTAAATGCTTCAGCTAAGAATAATACATCTGGATGCTTTTGTTTTACTTGGGCAATCAACCAGTTCCAAAAATAATAAGGTTTGGTATGTGGGTTATCTACTCTAAACACATTGACTCCACAGTCTATCCAAAAAAGCATAGTGTCTAAACACTCTTTCCAAAGATTTTTATAATCTTTACTTTCCCAATAAATTGGAAGTATATCTTGGTATTTTTTTGGTGGATTCTCAGCATACTGAACTGTTCCGTCTGGTCTCCATTTAAACCAATCTGGATGCGAATCTACCCAAGGGTGGTCTGGTGCAGCTTGCAATGCGTAGTCCATTGCTATTTCTATATTGAGCTCTTTTGCTTTTTTAATTAATCGTTTAAAATCTTCTACAGATCCTAATAGTGGATGTAAGTCTTTGTGTCCACCATCTTTTGAACCAATTCCCCATGCAGAACCTACATCACCTTCTTTAGCTTCTGTTGTATTATTTTTGCCTTTTCGATTAACTTCTCCAATAGGATGAACAGGGGGAAAATACAAAGTATCAAAACCCATTTGTTCTATTCTAGGTAACAGACGCTCACAATCTATAAAAGTACCATACTGGCCTTCAATTTTTGAAGCTGAGCGTGGAAAAAATTCATACCAAGTACTAAATCTAGCCTTTTTTCTATCTACATAAACTTGTAATTCTTTGGATTCGTTAGATAAATGTTTCTCAGGATACCTCACAAAAATACTGTGAAGTTTAGAGCTCATAGCTTCTTTAATTGCTTCCTTGTATTTGCTTTCACCTTTAAAGCAATCTATACAATGCTTTAAATAGTCTTTTTCTTCTTTAGTTCCTTTTTTTAGTAAAGGTTTTAAATAAGCTATACCTTCTAATAATTCTGATTTTACGTGTTGGTTATCATTTATTTTTCGCTCTATACCATGTTGCCAATTTAGTGCATAATCTACCCAACCTTGTACTTTATAATTGTAAAAACCTTGTTTTTCAACAGAAAAAGACGCTTTCCACTCGTCATTACCGACTTCGTACATTCTGGCTTCATTCCATTTTTTAGCTTTTTCGTGCTTAAATAAAACAGAAGAAGCGATCACATCGTGTCCATCTACTAGAACATTAGCATCTACATTTACTATTTCATTTACAATACGTTTTATGAAAAATTCTCCACTATTAATTTGTGGCTTAACGGCATCAATAACAACTCGTCTTTGGTTTTGCATTTTGTTGAATAATTGAGTATTACAGAAGCAAAACTAATAAAATTAGCTTCACTTTTGTTTAATATAATGCGGAATTCTTAACTACATCGTTTGAGTAGAAACAAAATACTTTTTTTTCTATATAACTGTGCCTGATGGAATATAAGCATCCTTCTTTACAACCACTATTCCGTCTTTTATAAAGTAACTATCAGTTTCTAAGTCTTTAAAATGTTTTCCTCCATTTATTCTTACGTCGTCACCAATTCTACAGTTTTTATCGAGAATAGCATTCTTAATAAAACAACGTTCACCAATACCCATAAATGTATTGATTTTTTTAGCTTGTATATCTTCTAAAGATTCGTAATAATCATTTCCCATCATATAACAATTTATGACCGTTGATTCTGCGCCAATTCTTGAACGAATGCCTATTACAGAACGTTCAATTTTAGCAGCGTGAATTAAACAACCATCTGCAATAACTGTTTTATCTAGTAAAGTTCCAGAAATTTTTGATGTTGGTAATATTCTTGCATTTGTATATATACGCTGATTATTATCGTATAAATTAAATTGAGGAATCTCGTCTGTTAATCCTAAATTGGCTTCAAAAAACGAATCTATATTACCTATATCTGTCCAATAGCCTTCGTATTGGTAACTTAACGTTTTGTGTTTTTCTATCGCACCAGGAATTATTTCTTTACCAAAATCAACAGTACCAGGTTCTTTCATTAATTTTACCAATAAGTCTTTATTAAATATATAAATACCCATTGAGGCTAAATAATTTCTTCCGCTAATTTGCATATCTTCACTAACGTTAGAGGTCCAATCTGATAATAATGATGCTTCTGGCTTCTCTATAAAAGACTTGATGATATTATTTTCATCGGTTTTTAGTATTCCAAATGAAGTAGCATCTTTCGCATCTACAGGGTAGGTTGCAATTGATATTTCTGCGCCACTGACCTCATGTGCATCTATCATTTCATTAAAATCCATTTGATACAATTGATCACCCGATAAGACTAAGGCATACTCAAAATCGTGAGCCAAAAAATGATGCATACTCTGGCGTACAGCATCTGCTGTACCCTGAAACCACTCACCACTATGAATAGTTTGCTCAGCAGCTAATACATCTACAAACGCTGAACTAAAAAAACTGAAGTGATACGTGTTTTTTATATGCTTGTTTAATGATGCAGAATTAAACTGTGTTAAAACAAACATTCTTTTAATATTTGAATTAATACAGTTTGAAATTGGAATATCTACTAATCGATATTTCCCAGCAATTGGCACTGCTGGTTTGGATCTGTTCTCTGTAAGTGGGTATAATCGTGATCCTTGGCCTCCGCCTAAAATGATACTTAAAACTTTATTGTTTATCATTTCTTATCTTATTAAAGATTTATATATAGCTTCTGTTTGTTTTGCAATGGCTCTCCAGTCGAAAAATTCTTCTACTCTTTTTCTACCTTTTTTTGCCATTTCATTACATAGTTCTTTATTATTAACAACTTTGTTAATTCCTTTAGCTAAATCCCGAGAAAACTGATCTGGATTTACAGGTTCAAAAGGTGCTGATTTTTGTTGTTCTAAGTTAATCAATATTCCAGTTTCTCCTTCAACAACAACTTCTTTTATTCCACCTACAGCACTCGCGACAACTGCCGTTTCGCATGCCATCGCTTCAATATTTATTATTCCAAAAGGTTCATAAATTGACGGACAACAAAATACATTAGCGTGGGAATACAATTGAATAACATCTTTCTTATCTAGCATTTTATCAATCCAAATAATATTATCTCTAGCCATAGAAGCTTCCTTTACACTATCTTCCATTTCCTTTGCAATTTCAGGAGTATCTGGTGCACCAGCACATAGAATAACTTGCGTATCTGTATCTATATATTTAATAGCATTCACTAAATGAATGATGCCTTTTTGACGTGTAATTCTTCCTACGAATAAAACGTAGGGCTTGTTTTTATCTATACCATATTTTTTTAGAACAGATGTTTCATTAACAACAGCGTACTCTTTTAAATCAATACCATTATAGACCACTTCAATTTTACCTTCATCGACATCAAAATGTTTTAAAACATCTGCTTTTGTTTCTTTAGAAACGGCAATGAGAACATCTGCCATTTCAATAGCTGTTTTTTCAATCCACGAAGACGCATCATAACCTCTTCCTAGCTGTTCTCTTTTCCACGGCCTTAAAGGCTCTAAAGAGTGTGTTGTAATAACTAAAGGAACACCATAACATAACTTAGCCATAATGCCTGCAAAATGAGAATACCAAGTATGGCAATGCACAACATCTGCATTAATCTCATCAGAATTCATGCTTAAGCATGTACTTAAAGTTTTAAAAACGGCCTTTAATTTATCGTTAGCATTATCAAAAGCTAGATTTTCAAACGAAAATCCTTTTACACTCAAACTATTGCTAGTAATATCTTGATCACCAAAAGCTCTAACCTCTATCTCCATTAACTTTGCTAGTTCAGCTGCTAAATATTCAACATGTACACCTGCACCTCCATAGACGTAAGGTGGAAATTCTCTTGTAAAAAATAATGCTTTCATTGAGGGTAATACTGTAAGTTATTAATATAGTTTTAGACTAATCTTATGGCTTTTATTTTTAGAACTAGAATCTGAATTTACAATTAAATATTAAAATGCTAGATTATAAACTAAGTTAAATTTAACTGTAATGAATGATTAACAAGAATTAGCCAAAATTTACCTAATAAAGCAAAAATATAATTGATTTGTTGAGAAATATAAATTTCAAAATTTGAGAAATCTTAAAATATTTATGAAACTAAAAAAGAACCCTTAACTTTAAATAAAAAAGAAAACTATGAAACATACATTATTAGCTCTATTACTGAGCTTACTTTTTAGTTGCAATACTTCTGCACAGAAAATTGAAACCAAAGAAAAGGAAACTTTCTCAGTGACAAAAACCGAAACACAATGGAAAGAACAGCTTACAGAAAAACAATATTATGTACTAAGAAAAGCAGGCACAGAACGACCTTTTTCTAGCCCACTAAACAAAAACTATAAAAAAGGGGTTTACCATTGCGCTGCATGTGATACTCCATTGTTTAAAAGTGACCATAAATTTGACTCTGGCACTGGTTGGCCAAGTTTTGACAGAGAAATTGAAGGAAACGTAACTTATGGCTCAGACAATAACTTAGGTTACAGTAGAGACGAAGAACATTGTGCAACTTGTGGAGGGCATCTAGGTCATCTGTTTAACGATGGCCCAAAAGAAACTACAGGAAAGCGTCATTGTATAAATGGAGTGGCTTTAAAATTTGTTTCTGAAGAATAAAAATAAATACTTGAAATAGGAGTTGGGATTCTATGCTTGAAGACATTAATAGACAAATGACGCACTCTGCTTATCATGTCGGTCAGATTGTGTTTTTAGGAAAATTGGTAAAAGGTAAAGGTTAGGAATCTTTATCTATTGTAAAAGGAAAATCAAAAAGATTACAACAAAGATAAATTAGAAAAAGACAAAGGGCAAAGACATTTTGCTGAAGACCTTTAATATTACGTTTTGGTTTTGTAAATTCGTAGCTTCAAAATTCAACTAAAAAATTGACGCATGAGTAAATACGATATTATAGTTTTAGGAAGTGGTCCTGGTGGCTATGTTACTGCAATTAGAGCATCTCAACTAGGTTTTAAAACAGCAGTTATAGAGAAAGAAAGCCTTGGAGGTGTGTGTTTAAATTGGGGTTGTATTCCTACAAAAGCACTTTTAAAGTCCGCTCAGGTTTTTGAATATCTTAAACATGCTGAGGATTATGGCTTAAAGGTAAAAGACGCTGAGCACGATTTTGATGCTGTAGTAAAGCGAAGTCGTGGTGTTGCTGACGGAATGAGTAATGGTGTAAAGTTCTTAATGAAAAAGAATAAAATTGACGTTATTGAAGGTTTCGGAAAACTTAAAACCGGAAAGAAAATTGATGTTAATGGGACTGAATATTCTGCTGATCATATAATTGTGGCTACTGGAGCTCGCTCTCGGGAATTGCCTAGTTTACCACAAGATGGAAAAAAAGTAATTGGTTATAGACAGGCCATGACTTTAGATAAACAACCTAAGAAGATGATTGTAGTAGGCTCAGGTGCTATTGGTGTTGAGTTTGCTTATTTCTACAACTCTATGGGAACAGAAGTTACCATTGTAGAATATTTGGATAAGATTGTTCCTGTTGAAGATAATGATGTTTCAAAACAATTGGAACGTAGCTTTAAAAAATCTGGAATTAAAATAATGACTTCTGCAGAAGTGACTTCGGTTGATACATCTGGTAAAGGTGTTAAAGCTACGGTTAAAACTAAAAAAGGAGAAGAAGTATTAGAAGCAGATATTTTATTATCTGCAGTTGGTATAAAATCTAATATTGAAAATATAGGGCTAGAAGATGTTGGTATTGCTGTAGATAGAGATAAAATCTTAGTTAATGATTACTACCAAACAAACATTCCTGGTTATTATGCTATCGGAGATGTAACTCCAGGACAAGCTCTTGCACATGTTGCTTCTGCTGAAGGCATTCTTTGTGTAGAAAAAATTGCTGGACAACATGTTGAAGCGTTAGATTATGGAAACATTCCAGGTTGTACGTATTGTTCACCAGAAATTGCTTCAGTTGGTTTAACAGAAGAACAAGCAAAAGCACAAGGTTTAGATGTGAAAATTGGCAAATTCCCATTCTCAGCATCTGGTAAAGCAAGCGCTAGTGGTGCAAAAGATGGTTTTGTGAAAGTAATTTTTGATGCTAAATATGGTGAATGGCTAGGTTGCCACATGATTGGTGCTGGAGTAACAGATATGATCGCTGAAGCCGTTTTAGGTCGTAAACTTGAAACGACAGGACACGAAGTATTAAAAACAGTGCATCCTCACCCAACTATGAGTGAAGCTGTTATGGAGGCTGTTGCAGCTGCTTATGATGAAGTAATACATCTTTAAGCTAGAAGCTAGAATAAAAATATAAAAAATGCGATTCGTTTGAATCGCATTTTTTTTATGACACTATCCTAAAAAGTGTGTAAGTTTATGAGATACTGCCCGTTTCTTATTATGAGATTGCCTCACCTCGCTAGCAATGACTTTTACCCTACCATTCCATTTACAAACACATGAACAAACCCCCTTCATTTTATCTATAATGCGCTCTCCTATTTCGCGTGCTTTTA
>TARA_R110002124_G_scaffold2864_8_pt1 | contig 37321 bp, 33 predicted proteins | sample TARA_R110002124 | Tara Oceans TARA_R110002124 (sample SAMEA4397445) | marine metagenome | biome: Polar Biome; feature: [SRF] surface water layer (ENVO:00010504); material: water (ENVO:00002006), including particulate matter (ENVO:01000060) such as... | depth 5 m
GGAACACAATCAGATTCGCGATATCGTCAACTTCGGCGAAGTGGCCAACAGGGACGCGCGACAGGATGGGTCCGGATTTCACTGGATCGCTCCAGGCTTCCGCAGCCAGTTCTGTCATCGTTATGATCGGGTTGATACAGTTGACACGAATGCCGTGCACCCCCAGTTCGTTCGCCATCACGCGACTCATTGCATCCATTGCGCCCTTTGATGCGCAATATGATGTGTGTTCTGCAAATCCAACAAACGAAGATATGCTGGACACGTTGACAATGGCGCCCTTGCGCTTTGCGGCAATCAGCGTTTTGCTGAATTCTTGCGCTGCAATCATCGCGGCCTTTGTATTGATCGCATAAATTTGGTCAAAGCTCTCTTCGCTGACTTCCAAAAAGGGCTCTAGAATATTAATTCCGGCACAATTTACCAGGCCGCTGGCAATGGTTATTCCTTGCACCGCACTGCGAAGTTCAGATGAGTTCCCGATGTCAAGCGCATGGGTTTGGCAACCGGTTTCGGTCTGTAAGGATTCTAAATCTGATGCCGTTCTGGAGATGGCCACGACATTTGCGCCCAGTTCGGACAACATCACACATGTCGCTCGTCCGATGCCTTTCCCCGCGCCCGTGACAATAACCGTTTTCCCATTCAGGTCTTTGGGCATCTGGGTTTCCTTTTTATTTCAGTATTTGTCGGACGTTGCCGGATGAAGAGGAACGGGAACATTCCTCGGACATCGTTTACCGGTTGCAACTTCCTGGGCCGATGAACGAGCATCGGTCCAGGATTGCGGCTGAGTTATCGGAGCAACGGCACGGTCCCGATTTTTCCTGAAACAGCAGCTTACCGTTGCCTCATGGTTTATCTTCCCATGGCGGGACGCGAATACCGGTTCGCCTGTGCCACAAGATCGTCGGCGTCGGATTCCCAGTCAATCATTGTGAAAGGGCCGGACCAGACGGGTTCAACTGCTTCACCCTTGGACAGGGCGATAAAGGCGTCAGCCACGGCGACACCGCTGTCATCAATCATGCGAAGCGGCGATGCACTGAGCCAACCTTCCGCCATTGCGGTAATTTCGTCACCCGTACCGCCAAATCCCATGGACAGCACCTTGTCCGAAAGGCCTGCGCCTTTTAAAGCCTGCCCAATGCCAAGGCCAACGCCGGTTGAAACGCCATATATCAAGTCGAGATCCGGATGCGCGACGATCAGGTTGTTGGTAGCATCAAAGGCTTTGACACGGTCAAAGTCGGTATGCACACCGATAACAACTTCGATATCAGGATATTTCTTCACAACGTCGAGGAAACCATTCATCCGCTTGTCGCTGACGACACCGGGAACACCCTGGAGCACCGCGAGTTTGCCTTTGCCCCCAAGCCGACCAACCGCCCATTCTCCTGCAATCCGACCGCCCTCATAGTGATCGAATGCAATGTACTGCGCAGCCCGGGCCTGTTCGTCTTCATGAGGTTCCAGGAAGTTGTAGACCACAACGCCGATGCCGGCCGCCTTGAGCTTGCGCAGCCCCGAAATGGCGGATTCATATTCGGTGGCACCCAGCATCACATAGTCGACACCCCGTTCGATAACGGATTCCACCTGGGCAAGCTGACCCGCGTGATCCGTGGCGTCCTGAACAGCAAGCTGGATGACGTCGTATTCGACTCCTTTCTCGTCAAGTCGGCCCCGCATCGACCAATAGACCCGTTCCCAGGCGTCGGAAATGTCAAAGGATGGGGAGAGATACGCGATCTGCATTTTACCTTCCTGGGCAAACACCCCGGTACTTCCAGCCAGACCAATCGCCGCGCTGATTGCGACCCCCAGTATTTTTCTCCGTGTAAGCATGCTCAGTTCCTCCCTTTTAGGTTACCGACTGGTTGCGCGAGCCGGCGCGCGATCGCAGATCAGAAATCCACGTAATCCTGTTTTCCCGAATGTTGTTGATGGTGACGGCAGAGATGACGATGATGCCAATCGCAACGAGTTGCCAAAAGAACTCTACCCCCGCGATGACCAGGGCATTGTTGAGCATCGTCAATAGAAGCCCGCCCAGAACCGTTCCGAAAAGCGTGCCGCGCCCGCCGAACAGGCTGGTTCCTCCGATGATTGTCGCAGCGATCACGTGGATTTCCATGCCGGTGCCCAGTGTCGCCTGGGTGCCATCAATCCGGGCCATCCAGAGCAATCCTCCCAGACCCACGGCGATCCCCATAAAGCTATAGACGGCGATTGTGAGCCGATTGACCCGGATACCCGCCAGCCTGGCAGCTTCGGTATTCCCCCCCACAGCCCGCACGTGAACGCCAAAGGTCGTCAGGTTAAATAGCCAGTGCGCCACAACAACGAAAAGGGCGGCGACTATGACAGGCACGGGAATCCCGGCAAGCTTGCCTTGCCCCAGCCAGACAAGCTGGGGCGGTAGCCCATAATATAATTCACCAGCAGAATGCAAAAGCGCCACCCCGCGGTAGGTGACCATCGTGCCCAACGTGGCAATCAAAGCCGGCACGGCCAGAAAGGCCACGACCAGGCCGTTGATGGCTCCCAATATGATCGACACTGCGAACAGGACCCCAAGAGCCGGGATGTAGTGAAGCCCGCCATCCAAAAGATCGAACGTCACAGAGGTTGAAAGAGCCATTGCAGCCCCAACCGACAGATCGATGCCGCCCTTGGTAATCACAAAGGTCATCCCAATAGCGACAATGATATATGTCGACGCCTGAGTGAGTACGTTGATCATGTTCGACAAGGTTGCAAAGCGCGGATTTATGAACGCAAACAGCAAGATCAACCCCAGAAGAACCAGGGTGAGCCCAAGGTTATCGAACTTGAATTTCGCATCAGAATTTCCCGCGCGCTTATCGGCGGGCTTAGTTGTTTCAGTGACCGACATGGTCCGCCCCCGTCTCACGCGCCGCGCCAATAGTGATCATCGAGACGATTTCTTCTCTTGTTGTTTCATCCGTCCGCTTGACGCCGACCATCGAGCCGTTTTTCATCACCGCGACGCGATCAGCCAGACCAAACACATGTTCAAGGTTGTGACTGATGATGAGCGTTGTTATGCCTGCCTTCCGCAACCTGGCGACAAGTTCGAGAACCTTTGACCCTTCATCGATGCCCAGCGCTGCCATCGGCTCATCCATGATCAGCAGTTTGGGCTCGGCCAGCAGAAGGCGGCTGATAGCGATAATCTGGCGCTGCCCGCCTGACAGCTTGCGCACAGGGTCGTTCAACTTCGGCATGGCGATCGAAAAATTGTGCAACAATTCAACCGTTTTGCGCCGCATTTCCTGCTTATCCAGTCTCGGCAGAAATCCGAGAGACGATTGTGTTATTTCACGCCCCAAAAACACGTTTTGAGTGACATCCAGTTCATCAACAAGTCCAAGATTTTGGTGAACGGTCTCTATGCCAACTACGGTGGCGTCGGTGGGTCGCGCAAAACTGACGTTGTGTCCATCAAACTGAATGGATCCGGAATCTGGAACAATCGCACCGGAGATCGCCTTGATCAGTGTTGACTTACCAGCACCATTATCCCCGACAAGCGCCAGTACTTCTCCGCGGTACATCGTCAAATCAACGTCCCGCAAAGCGTGCAGACCACCATAGCTCTTATTGAGCCCTCGACCCGCAAACAAGAGGTTGCTGTCTGCCACATCGTCAGGCATGCGCGCTGAAACTGTAGCCTTTGTTTGTGTTTGCATTCTCCCCCCTTGCTTCGAAAACGCGAATTCTCCTCATGACCTCCATCATGATTTACCCACCGTCAAAACTGTCGACGGTTTAACATTGCATTTTCTCCTTCAGAAAAGCTGCCAAACTCGCATTCCGGCATTCTGGAAACCATATCTCAATATGTTATTACTAATATCATGTCAACTATTAGTAATTTGAATTTGTGGATCATTTGTGCTTTGATGAATCGGTATTGTTGACGACAAAGAGTGCTGTGAGTATGCCTCACTCGGATGGATAAATTGGCACGAACCAACACTCTTAAACGTCCCGCCCCTGTTCAATCTCAACGGCGGAAGGGAAAACGCGACTCTGGGCGCGTCACCATGACTGATGTTGCTTTGGAGGCGGGCGTTTCGCAGACGACGGTTTCCTTCGTGCTGGGCCAGACAGCGGGCAGCAAATTACCGCAAGCGACACGTGAGCGCGTCATGAAAGCGGCGCACAAGCTGGGATATAGCCTGCCGTCACCCCCTGCTTCACCTCTGCCGATAACATCTACTGTGTCGAGCACGATTGGCATCATGGTCGACCAGTTATCGACCACGCATGATGCAGTGGTCGCTATTGAGGGTGCCCGCATGGCCTCCCGAAACACTGGAAATGTCTTTCTGGTAGCCCAGATGACGGGTGATCCGGCAACGGAAAAACGCACCGTCGAAGCATTGACAAGAGCTGACATATCCGCGCTCATCTACATGACAATTTTCACCCGTGAACTGATCGCGCCTGCATTTCTGGGCGAGTTGAGAATTCCCATTGTTCTGGTCAATTGTCATACGGAAGATTGCCGCTTCCCTTCGGTCGTTCCCAGTGAAATCGTGGGAGGCGAAAACACCACACTTCACTTCATCAAACATGGACACCGACGCATTGCGACGATCACCGGAGAGCCATGGCAGGAAGCCACCCAGGATAGGCTTCTTGGGTATCGCAGGGCGCTTGCCACAGCAGATATTCCATTTGATCCCGAACTTGTCGTCGAAGGAGACTGGTCGACAAGCACAGGTTATGATGCGACCAAGAAACTGCTGCAGATAAACAACAAGCCAACGGCAATTTTCTGCCAGAATGACCGAATGGCTATCGGGTGCTATGAGGCATTGAAGGAGTTCGGGCTTGATATCCCGAAGGACATATCCGTGGCCGGGTATGATGACGAGGAAGTCGCACGTCACTTGCACCCGCCGCTCACCACGTCAGTCCTTCCGCACCGTGCTATGGGAGAATGGGCAACTGAACGACTCCGGATGCCTTTTGCGCCCCAAGAGGGCCGTTTTCCGATCACCAAGGTCGAGTGCCCGCTTGTTATTCGAAAGTCAGTCGCGCCGCCAAAATTTTAACATTGATCCATTTCAGTGCTCTGACCTCAACCCGGTGGGTGCCGGCCGACCAATTCAGACCGGTTTGTGGTCTCCGCTGGAGGCGCGAACTTATGCGGAACAAGGCCGGGGCCATTCAGCGGGGGCAAGGGCTTGGTGTCATGAAGTCCAACTCAGCGAGCGTCTCGGATCGGCTTCAAGCAGAACTTTGCCATACCTGGCTCGAACGCCCGCAAAGCGCAGTGATTGTCAGCGATGCTGGGTCATTTCGGGCGGCAAGCAGTCGACTGTGCAATGTGGACAATGCGCAGCAAAACAGCTGCGCATCAGCACCGCCGGGCAGACAGGCCCGCGCCATCACTAAACCGTGATTGCCGTTTACCATCTGTCCTGCATGCAAAACTCGAAATTAGCCATAAATGCGCTATATTTCGGCATTGATGAAGTTCGGTTTTCTTCGATAGGCCGAGCACTCCGATGCCCTCAGGAGAAATTCAAATGACGACCGACCTGCTTACCCGCCGCAGCCTCCTCGCCGCCAGCGGCGCTCTCGCCGTGACCGGGATAACCGGGCTCGTTGTACCCTCCCTTGCGCAAGGCCTGGCCGCAACGCCTTCGATGCGGGGCGGTTCCAACAACTACCTGCCTGGGGCGCCGATTGTGGATCGGATCGGAGGCGGAGGCTTCTGGATGACGGGTACCGTACGGCGCGCGGGTGACGGCGCCCCGCTTGCCGGTCAACGCATTCAAATCTGGGCGCATACAACCGAAGGCCACGAGCGTGACCCGCAGAGCCATGGGGCCACGCTCTCCGACGCGAATGGCGTTTTCCGCCTTGAGATGCCGCAGATCGTCCCTGCCTTCGGACAGCCGCATGGCCACCTTGCCTATGACAGTGATGAATTCGAAACCGTCTTCCTGCGTCCCGTCATGCCCAGTTCAAAAAATACCAAACTGGAGGCGCATTTTATTCTTCGGTCTATCTGACCGAATTGGGTTCGCAGGCGATGAGCTCGGCGCGCGTGATTCTCATCTGGACAGCCTTCGCAATCGTTGTTGCTGTCCCGATCGCCGCAGCGGCGGCGAGCCCGCTGCTTGCATGGCGCGATCCCGTCTACATAGCCGCCGGATTCGCAGGCGTGATCGCGATGGCTCTGTTGCTCTTTCAGCCTTTGCTGGTGGGCGGATATCTGCCAGGCCTGTCAGGCCTTCGCGGGCGGTACTTCCATCGCTGGATCGGCAGCATACTGGTCGTGGCGGTGGTGATCCATGTCGCGGCCCTCTGGACCACCAGTCCGCCGGACGTGGTCGACGCCCTTCTCTTTGCATCGCCGACGCCGTTTTCTGCATGGGGTGTGATCGCAATGTGGGCTGTGTTCGTGGCAGCACTTCTGGCCACGTTCCGCCGGCGGTTTCGCCTGCGGCCGCGCACATGGCGCCTGGCCCACACGTCCCTCATAGTTGTCACAGTCATTGGCAGCGTGGTCCATGCTTTGCTGATTGAGGGGACGATGGAGACCGTGTCAAAGGTAGCGTTATGCATTCTGGTCCTTGCTGCGACGGTGAAAGTAGTGGTCGACTTACGAGTGTGGGCGATCCGAATACGCCGAGGGGTGTGATTGTAGAGCCAGAGGCAGATCATGCACGGGTTCAGCAGATCGATCACATCCAGCAGCACTAAGTTTTCGCGAATGCAGCCTTCGTGGCAGAGATGGAAACGGCCATCCTGGTGGCAGGAGGGCAATTCAGAGCCGATACGTCCGCACTGCGAAATTACTGCCAGCGCGCGCCCTGGCGTGTCAGTTCGCTCTGGATGGCGCTGACCGGCAGATCGGCCGGCGTGCACTTCTTGCGCACCGAAAGCGCGGCGGCAATGCCCGCCCCCTGCCCGCCCACAGCGCAACAGGCCATGTTGCGGGTTGCCGCATGACTGATCCGGTCGCCGCCGGTGCAGCGCCCGGCAATCAGCAGGTTCTGCACCTCTTTCGGCAGCAAATTGCGGTAGGGCATGTGAAAATAGCGCCCTGTGGTCGGCAGGATCAGCAGCCCGTAGCCATCAATGAATTCCGGGAAAATTCCGATACTGTCATCGAAGCGCGCCTCGCCGCGCACATCCTGTTCGCTCATATTATAAAGGCAGTCCACCTTGCGGGTATCGCGAATACCGATCGACATGCCGAAATTGCGAAGGCGTATGCCTTCACAACCCAGCGAATAGGCACGCAAGGCCTCGATTGCCAGCATGGCCTGCTTGCGCCCTTCCATCTCTGACCGGGTCAGGGAATGCGCGTCGGTGCCATCCACCCCATCTAGATGCACAAGGTTCATATAGGTCATCTCGCCGGTGTCATGCACCGCACCCCAGGTGCCGGCAATGGTGTTGAGATGGGGCGGGATCAGGCCGGCCTTGATGGCAAGGTCAAACGGTTTTTTCAGAAATGGCGAAAACATCGCGTCCTCCTTGCCGGAGGTTTCAAGGTTCCATTCGCCACCGCCGGCCCAGTCGGCATAGGTCTGCGGATCGGCTTTCACGCCCTCGAGAAATTTCCGCTTGTCGATGCCGGCGACATGAAACATCACCGACGCCGCCATCAGCTGTTCCCGCGGCGGCATGGTGGTGGGTGCCCCGGCGCGCGCTGCAACGTCTGCATCGCCGGTGGCATCGATTACCCGCTCCGCCAGGATCGCTTCGCGCCCCGCCTTGCTTTCGGTAATGATGCCGGTAATGCGCTCGCCATCCATGACAGGGGCAACGAACTGCCGGTGCAGCATGGGAAAAATGCCAGCCTCTTCCACCATCCGGTCGGCCACCAGCTTGAAGCCTTCACTGTCGATTTCATAGCTGAGAGACTGGCTTTCAGGCACTGCCGCGCCATGGGCTTTAGCGCTGTCTTCAAATTCGCGGACAATGCCATTGCTTTCCACTGTCTGCTCGTGGCGGTACCAGTGCATACCTTCGACGCCGACCACGGTGATGTTGCCGCCAAAACAGCCAAAGCGCTCCACCAGTGTGGTCTGTGCTCCGGCACGGGCCGAAGCCAGCGCGGCAGACAGGCCACCCGGCCCGGAACCGACCACCAGAACCTCGGTTCTGTGAACCACATCCGTCTGGCGTTCCGGCTCGATGATGCTCTGCATGTTTTGGCCTTCCACAACTGAAAATCACGGAATAATCAGTTGCAGACCCGGAGAGATTTTTCCACGGATTTTTGAATCACACTCAGGGTCTGGAGAGAAACGCCAGGGCCGAACTCATCCCGTCAACGAAACGCACGCCATAGCGATCGGTCAATTCCCGACCTCGTCCGGCATAGGCGCCCGAGCCCAGAATGATGCATTCTGCACCATCTTCATTGATGGCGCGGACTATCTGCAATTCAAGTTGGGCCTCTGCATGGTCGGTCCGCTGAAAAGCATCGGCCACACCCACACCGCAGGCTCTCACGGTTCCCTTCCCGGCAGGATCATATTTTTCCAGAAGTTTTCGAATGGTTGGAATCTGGCCCTCTACCGTTGTTACAATAGTATAAGGCCGACCGGTTTCCACTGCTGTCTGGATGGCGGACTGGGCAATGCTGAACACTTGTCCGGTCACCACATTGCGCGCTTCATCAACCGCAATGTCGTCAAAACACGCCAGAACATAGGCGTCCATATCCGGGCACTTTTCTATCAACCCCATGACGGCTTCAACGGCCCTGGCACGATCTGCCGCGGTCTCGACCGAAAATGGACCATTGGCCGGATTAGTCGCTTCTACGCACAGATCGCCGGAGGTTTCCGCCGCAATCTGCGTCTTCATTTCCTGCGTGATCTGCGCATTGGTGTTGGGGTTGATCACCAGCACACGTTGCGTCTGTCCGGTTGTGTTTTCTGAATTCATACTATGGGTTGCCTGTCAGGGCCTGGGGCAGCCACAACGCGATCTGGGGGACAAACAGCAGCAGGATTGTAAACGCGATCATGATCAGCACATAAGGCACCGAGCCATTGATCACATCGGAAAAGCTGCCGCCATCCGTGCGGATTCCCTGGACGACAAACAGGTTCATCCCCACCGGCGGTGTGATCAGCGCCAACTCGCACATCAAAACAATAAAAATGCCGAACCAGATCGGATCAACGCCGACAGACATCACAAGTGGCACAGTGATCGGAACCGTCAGGACCAGCATCGACATTGCGTCCATGAACATGCCGAGCAACAGATAGAAAATGATCAGCACGCATATCAGCCCGACCTGACCAAGATCAAAGGTGGCAACCCACTGGGTGACAGCCTGCGTCGCGCCAAGCATTGAAATCGTGACATTCAACAGCAGCGCACATGCCAGCACGATGACTGTCATTCCGGTCGTTCGTGCCGCCTGCATTGAACAATTGATCAGGAGCTGAAGCGACAGGCGCCGGTTGATGGCAATAATCAGCAGTGCAACGACGACACCGATGGCGGCGGATTCTGTCGGCGTTGCATACCCGCCATAAATCGAACCCATCACGATGCCGAAAATCAGCAGCGGCGGAAACAAAAACCGCAAATAGGCGAGCTTGACACGCAACGGCACCGGCTCGCTCTCAACCTGACTGTTGTGGCCCTGAAACAGCAGGATGTAGAGCGAAAACAGACCGGCCAGCATAATACCGGGCACCAGGCCCGCTGCGAAAAGCTGACCCACCGAAACATTTGCCAGCGACCCGTACACCAGCAGATTGATGCTCGGCGGAATGAGTATGCCAAGTGTTCCACCCGCCGCCAGTGACCCCAGAGACGGTCCGGGTCGATACCCGCGCGCTTCCAGCGCCGGCAGCGCAATGGTTCCCACTGTGGCAGCCGTTGCAACGGACGATCCGGACGTTGCGGAAAACAGCGCGCAGGTGGCAATATTGGTATGCAACAGCCCCCCTGGCAAACGGTTCAGCCAGACAGCAAGAGCGTCATACATACGATCGGCAATGCCGCCGCGCAGCATCAACTCTCCAAGCATCATGAACAGCGGAATAGCCAGGATCGAAGGGCTGTTGAGACTGGTCCAGATAACACCTCCCATCATGTCGACCATCGGCGTGCCGAAAAACAGATATCCGCCAAAAGCGCCGACCCCGACTATGGCAACGGCAACGGGAAAGCTGAGAAACATCAGCGACAGCATGGCGACGAAGCCCAGCCCGACAACCCCGATATTCATTGTGATATCTCCTGGCGTTTTTTCAGATCTTCCAGCTCGGCAACAACTTCCTCGTCAGGTGATCCGGGACCATATTTCCGATCCAGCGTGTACCAGTCCCGCTCGACCGCCAGTTTCAGCGCACGAAGAAACATGATGAGGGTTGCTGCAGCAAAGATAGCCATAGCGACCAGCCAGACAGTTTGCGGATAGATCAACGGCGTCGCCCAGGGCGTTTGCGCTATGGAGCGATAATTCAGCGTGTCCTGAACGGTGGTCACAGTGAAATACAGAAGAAACAGCGCCAGCAATGCCAGAGAAGCAATGGCAAGCAGGTTCAAAAGCGCACGCATTTGCACGGGAAGTCGTGTGTGCAGCAGGTTGATACGGATATGAGCGCTGTCTGCAGCAGCGACCACAAAGGCCAGAGGGGCGACAATGGCGACTGCATAGCCGCCAAGTTCGTCCACACCACCAAGGGAAAAGGCAAAGAATTTTCTGAGCAGCACTTCGGCGCATATGATGAACGAGAGCAGCAACATGCTCACGCCAAACACAATGCCGGAAAACCGTGACAGTCGTTCCATCGCCTTTCCCCCCTTTGATCGGCTGACCTAAAGGCCGAGCTGAACGCCGATGGTCTCGCGCCAGATTTTTTCACACTCGGGGAACACTGCATTGCACTGTTCGGCCCAGACAGGCAGCGATACCTTGCCGACTGCTGCCGCAACGGTTGCAATGTCTGCATCGGTGACCGGCGCTGCTTTCAGATTATAGGGTTTGCCCAGCTTGCAGGGTTCCTGGCCGGTGTTGCAGTTCATCGCATCGATGAAGAGTTCCTCTGAATAGGCCCAGATATCATCTGTCAAGGTGGTGATGGATGCCTGCAGTTTTTCCTGATCCTCGGCAGACAGTGTCTCCCATTTGTCAAGATTGATGGCATATCCGTTGACAGCAAGCTGCAGCGCGATCGGCAGAACCGTAGTTGTCGCTTCCGGCCAACCCGCTGAATTGGCCGAGGCCGGACCTGTAATGGCACAGTCAACGACACCTCGTGTCAGGGATTGCTGAACCTCTCCGAATGGCATCGGCACGCCTGTCGCACCAAGCCCGGATACAAAGTTCGCCGCGCTCTGGTCACCAACACGCACTTTCAGACCCTTCAGATCATCAAGTCCGCTGATTTCCGGTTTGCAGAACACGACCTGCGGACCGGCAGGCCAAACACCCAGGAGCTTCGAATTGAACTGTTTCTGCAGCCGTGCGTCCACTGTGCTGACAAACGCGTCCATGTGCTTTCGGCCGGCTTCATAGCTGGTGTTCAGACCCACCAAATCGAGACCAAGAATGCTCGGCTCGTCCCGGCTGACTTGAGGACCGCGAATGGAAACAATATCGAACAACCCGGACTTAAGGACGCGCAGACCGTCCGAATCCGGAACACCGGCGACATCCACCGGAATATATTGTGCTGTGACATCAAGACCCGTGCTCTCGCCCATGGCTTCAAAAAACGGTTTTTCCTTGTTCTGGGCGATCAGTCCGGAGCCGGCCGGTTGCCCGAGCACTTTGAAAGTGGTCGGCTCTGCCAAGGCGGCTGAGGAAAACAGCAGTGCGGTTGCAAACGTTGCAGTAAGGACTCGATATGACATCTGGTTTACCTTCCATATTTGCGCCACATGACGCGACAGGTTTCGTTGAGATAGCTCACTTGAATTCAGAACTAGCAGCACCTAATGATATACAGATTTCATGCCATATGTACATGAAACTGTAATTCCAATTATAAATCAAATGTTTAATTGATATTTTACGGAATCAATCATCCAGATTGGATCCGGAGCGGTGCCTGATTGATAGGCAGCGAGGGGCGGCAGATGCCACGCAAATAGGCAGTTCGACCGGTCGATGCAGTTGTGAAGCGGTCTAAAGTTCGTCCATCTGGTCGTTGGCAAGTTCAATCGAACGCAGCCGGGCTCGGGCCTTGCCACCGGAAATTTCGATAGCGCGCAGCACGATCATATGGCACAGCGCCATCACTGACACATGGTTGAACAAAGGGCCGCTCGCGGCCGTATAGCACCTGAAATGCCAGCTCGGCCTTGCATCCGCCTCCACACCTTCATCGGTTATATAAAGCAGTTTCGCCTTGTTGCCCGTCAGTTGAGTCAGCAGAGTATCGATAACAGCAACGCGGCGGCGTAAACCGATCATAATCACACAATCGTCTTTCTGGATGCTGGCGGTCGACTCGCCCAGCGTCTCACCCGCGCCCGGAACTGAAACGATATCTTCAGTGACCTGCAGCAACTGCCAGCGCAGATAATCCGCTATCGGGTGGCCGGCCCGAAAGCCGATGACCCAGGTTTTGCGCGCTGCCAGGATACAGGACGCAACTGCATCAATTTCCGATTGATTGATGGCGGCAAAAGTTCTGTCCAGATTGGCTTTGCCCTGCACGATGTTCGCCGCCAGAGAGCCTTCGACATCATTTGTCTTTGGCATGTTGAGAAACAGGCGCGAGCCGGTTTGCTGCTCATCGCGGGCGTGTTTGCGCGCCTCGTCATAATTTTCATAACCAAGCCGCCGCACAAACCGCGAAACTGTGGCCTTGGAAACATTGGCCAGCTTCGCCAGTTCCTGGGCGTCATAACTTGCAAGCTCGCCCGGGAAGTCGCAGACAAATTCGCCAAGGCGTCTTTCCGCCGGGTGCATTTTCGGCAATGTGGCTCGGACATGTGACAGGAACGAGCTGTCTTGATTCTGGGTCATACGATCAGAATTCGCTTGGATCGGTGGTGGTTACTGATGACTCAGTGTTACCGCAACACTTCTGCGAACGATAGGGCTTTGCGAAATCGCAGGATCATAAGTTGAATCGCTGTGACAATGAAGCGATCAAAGTTCAGTTCAGCCCTTCGATATCTTCCGATTCAGGCGGATACCAGTATTGCACGATCTCTGAGCCTTTCTGAATGACGACAAAATTATTGGCAAAAACCCGGTAGGGCGCACTCCACTCTCCGTCCGGCCATTTGATGCGGATTTCCGCGCGTTCTGCCACCCCGGTGCCGACATGAATGAAACCCGCTTGACCCGAGGCATGGCCGCCGCCGATCTGGACCTTGCGCACCCGTGTGTCATTGCCGGATTTGACATTGATCGTTGCCCCAACCGCATTGCGGTTTGCGCCGCGTTGCTGCAATTCAATCTGCAGCCAGTTGCCCATCGGCCTTGACCCGAACTCCGTTCGTGCCCCGCGATTGCGAAACACGCTGACTGGCGCTTCGCGGTTGACCACGATCAGATCCAGCATGCCATCCATGTTCAGATCAACCACTGCACCGCCGCGGCCGCGCCGATCCAGCGCGATACCGGCCAGATCACCAGCCTCGAGAAATTTGCCGTCAAATGTGCCGAGCAGCAGATTGTCGGGATCATAGGCGGCAAAATCCGGCATTGATTCCACATTGCCCTTGGCAATGAACAAATCCAGTCGCCCGTCATTGTTGATATCATCAAACTCGGCATGCCAGCCGGTTGAAGGCTTCAGATCATCACCCGTATAGGGCCGGTGCGCGGTCGCACCTTTGGCCACTGCTATATCGCGGTACACCGGACTGGCTTCATCGGCCTCCTCATCAAGCGTCTGCAGCTTGGTGTCGCCCATTGAAGTCAGGGCATATTCGGGTAGCCCGTCGGCATCCAGATCCGCTTCGGCAATGCCCATGCCCCAGATCCGCACCGTCTTCCAGCCATCGGCCTTGCGATAGGCTCTGGCCGGGCGTCCCGGGCTGATGCGCCAGAGCTGCTCCTCGCCATCGCGGTAATATTGCCGGTCATTGGTGATCCGCAGCGCCGGTTCGCCGGAGCGGTTCCAGTCGGTAAAAATCATCGACAGGGCGCAAAAGCCCGGTGTAAGGGTTTCCGGCTCGGCATAGGTCGGCAAATCGCCCGTTCCCGGACGCAACAGCACATTGCTCTCGCAAGTGCCCCAGGGCGAGCCTGGTGCCGCGCGGTCGACATAATTTCCAAAAGCCAGTGTGGGAAATGGCTGTCCCGGCTCGAAAGTTGCGGCAAAAGCCGTCGTCCATGCCCGCCCGCCATCAAAAGAAAATGCGCGATTGGCCTTGGTAAAGCTGCAATCCGGACCGCCCTTCAACAGCACGTTTTCACCGACCCGCAACACCGCCAGATCAGTCTGCCCATCATTGTCGATATCCAGCGGATAAAGCCCGGTCACGCTTTCAGCGCTACCGGCGGGAAAGCCGTTTTCAACCGCCTTGAAGGCCAACTCGCCCCCCGCTGTGCTGTTGTTGATGAACAGCTGCGCCGGGTTGGTGCCGCCGGCAATTGCCACATCGGGCAACCGGTCTCCGTTGCAGTCGAAAACCGCAACACCGCCGCCGACAAAATACTCCCAGGGACCGGCATATTGATGGTCGATTCCGGCCGCCAGCGCGGTTTCCTCCATTACTGGCACGTCCATCGCGGGAAGCGCCCTGTCCTGCGCTGCCAACTCGCTCGCCACGGCACTGAATGCCCCCAGCATCAACAGGGTTTTGCCAATCGTTTTCATGGTTCAATCACCAGTGTTTTAAGATAGGCAATCAGGGCCGACCGACCGGCCTCTTCAAGGTCAAGATAGGCGTCCCGCGCCTTACGGCCTGCCCCGCCATGGGCGCTGATAACCTCATCCAGCGTCGTCATGTCGCCGCGATGGCCATAGGGTGCGGTCGATCCGATGCCCCACAATTCGGTGGTCTGAAACACATCACGTTCCACAAAACGCTGCGACAGCAACTCATTGCCAAACACGGCAACCTGCCGATCGGTCATTTTATGGCGCTTCAAATCGCCGAAGAGCGGCACCATGATCTGCCCCTGTTCATTTCTGGCCAGGCTTTTCGCCCAGTCCAGCAAACCCAGATCATAGACTGCCGGATCTTTCACATCCGAGTTGCGCAAGGTTCCGGCTGCATCCAGCGGGCCGGGATCCTGAAACAACAGACTGTCCAGCGGCAGCGCCGGAACGTGACAGGAGGCGCAGCCGATGGTCTGGAAAGTCTGTGCGCCGCTTTGCACCGCCTGCTGCCACTGCTCATTGTCCGGAATTTTGCTTCCAGGCGGCGGTAATGCGGCCTGCCAGGCAACCAGAGCGGACACATCCCCCTCGGTCAGTTCATCAGCCGCAGCGTCCTCGTCGAAATCCGCCTCGCCGGTCCAGCGCACTCCGAAGCGCTCCGCCGACTGCATGCCGGTGTGATGGTTAAGCGCATTCACGGTGAATTGCCGCAGCGAAGTCATCACGCCCTTCTGACTGAATGGCCGAATCACGAGATCGGTATCCACCCCGTCAATTTCCTTCAACTCGACCAGACCATCCGGTTTTGCGGTAATCCAGCCGAAACGGATGCCCTTGGTGATCAGCGTGGCGCGGTAATCCTGTCCGCTCTTGCGGGCAATTTTCAGCGCTTCCCGGCGGATCTGATGCAGATCGGCACTCATCTCCCGGGCCAGCAGTTCCACCAGCCCTGAGCCAAACAAATGGTTGGTGTTGCGCTCATTGGAAAATTGCGGGTCCGAAGTGTCGAAGTCGGCATTGTTGAAGCCTTCCGAGACAAACACATTGACGGTAAAATCACCGGCACCGCCCATCACCGGATCATTATGGCAACTGGAGCAGGAATTCGCGTCAAGCCCGGCCAGACGCTGAAAGGTCTCGGGTGCCGCTCGCTTGCGCTTGGTGGGAATAATGGCTTGTGTCGCCATTGGCCGGCCTGCTCCGTCAAGCGTCGTGAAAGGCGCATCAAACAACGTGTTGCCGAAGGCAATCAACGCCTCCAGATCTTCCTTGCCGAGAACCCCGCGATATTGCGATCGATCGACATGCTGAAAGATCGCGCGTTCAGACCATGGTTCCACGGGTCCCTGCTCTGTCGCCACCTGCGCCGCAGCGTTGACAGCCAGGCTTAGCCAGACAAAACCGGCGCATAGGGCAATGGTGCCCGGCAGAAATTTAAACGACTGCAGCATCAGCAATCTCCTCATCCAGCACCAGCAGCGCGGTAATGGCGCAGCCTTCCGCTACAAGCGGCTTTTCATCGGCAAAACAATGAATATCGATATCGTTTATATTACCGCCTCCAACCGTGCTCTCCAGGGCTTCGCGGATCGCCCCTTCCATAATGTCGAACACCAGTGTTCCGCGACCGATCAGGGCTATCGGAAAAGCATCGACCAGCGCAAACAGGCTGCACAGGCCGGTTCCGATTGCCCTTCCGGCCTCTTCAATCGCTTGGATGGCTCTGGCATCTCCCGCATGCGCCAGATCGGCAATCTGCTGAAAATCAATGTGATCTGCCGGTGCCGGCGGCATTGTATCTTCCGGCTCGCCACGGGCCGCGCGGCGAATGGCATAATCTGCTGCATATGCCTCGATGCATCCGCGCCGTCCGCAGCGGCACAGCGCGCCTCCCGGCTGAAACACCATATGGCCGAATTCGGTGCCTGATGTGTTCAGCCCGTTGACAATCGTACCGCGCAGAAACAACCCCATGCCGACACCATAGGACAGCATGATGCTGGCGAAACTGGTGCTGTAGCGCTTCGGTTCACGGCGGTTCAGCGCCCGGGCCATCAGATCGCAATCATTGGAAACGGATGTGGGAACGCTGAACGCGCGGCGCATCCAGCCTGCCAGCGGCAAGTCTCGATGTTCGGTTATCGGCGACCACAGCAACACACTGCCGGCAACATCGGTCACACCCTGAACACTGACCGCAATGCGCGACAGCAACCGGTCGTCATAGCCGGACCGGTCCATCGCATTCTTCAGACACCCGACCAGCGCGTCCCTTATATCCTGCGGTGTCAGTTCCGCACTGGTCAGTTGACGCGAGCTTTCCGAAATGGTTGCACCGGAATAATCGACAATCGCGGCGGACACCAGATTCAACTGAAAGATTACGACTCCGATGAGGGCGGCAGCCGGATTGACCGTCAGCGCAACCTTCGGCCGCCCGCGTCCTGATCCGCTCGACAGGGTCTGCGAGGGCTGGATCAGAAACCCGTCAGCAATCAAATCTGATGTGATGGCCGAGACGGTCGCTGCGCTCAATCCGGTTTGCCGGCCGATATCGGTGCGCGATACCAGCCCGCCCCGGCGGACGGCCGATAGGACCAGTCCACGGTTTCCCCGACGTACCTCATTGGAGCGTATGACGATTGTCACAATTGCGTTCCACCCTGTGACCGCAGCTCCTTGACCGGCTGCATTTTCACCGTAAATTTCAGCGGTGCAGTGTCTTTTAGACTGGTTTTTTTAACCACCGCAATTTTGAAGTTGACACAGCTTGACGTTTAAGTCACTATTTTTTTCGACCCTCGAATTAAATAGGGTTTAAGGGCCGCTTGGGGAAGCAGTCCGTTAATTTTGTGCCATGCCCTGCTCTTGGGACGGCACGTGGAGGAGAAAATCATGAAGAAATTTACAGCCGCCCTCATGGGCGCTGCTTTTGTTGCTGGCGTTGCTGGCTTTGCCAGCGGCGCAATGGCAGAAGGTAAGACGATTGGTGTGTCCTGGAAGATTTTCCAGGAAGAACGCTGGAAGCGCGATGAAGCTGTTATCAAAGGCATCGTTGAAGCAAATGGTGACACCTACATTTCATCTGACGCGCAGGGATCAGCCGGAAAACAGCTGACTGATGTGGAGTCCCTCATCTCTCAGGGTGCCGATGTATTGTTGATCGTTCCTTTCGACAGTGAAGCCATTCTGCCAGCCGTGCAGAAGGCAGCTGATGAAGGCATTCCTCTGATTGCCTATGACGTTCAGATCGAACATCCGGATTCACTTTACATCACCTTCGACAATGTCGGTGTTGGCCGCTTGATGGCGCAGGAAATGCTGAAGGTTAAAGACTCCGGCAATTTCGCATTCATCAAAGGTGACCAGGGCGATCCGAATGCGACCTTCCTGTTCGAAGGCATCATGGAAGTGCTGAAACCGAATATCGATGCTGGCAAGATCAAGAATGTCGGCGAAGCGTTTACCGATGGCTGGAAGCCGGAAAATGCTCAGCGCAACATGGAACAGATGCTGACTGCAAACGACAACAAGATCGATGCGGTTATCTCTGAAAACGACGGCATGGCAGGCGGCGTTGTTGCTGCTCTGGCAGCCCAGGGTCTGGCCGGTTCGGTTCCGGTTACCGGGCAGGATGGCGATCTTGCTGCAATCAACCGGGTTGCCCTCGGCACCCAGTTGGTATCGGTTTGGAAAGATTCCCGTGCTCTCGGCAAAATTGCGGCTGAAGCAGCCCTGATGCTGGCCGATGGCAAATCCATGACCGACATTCCCAACGTTGCTCCCTTCTCTGGCGGCAAGCGTGGCGTGACGGTGAATTCCATTCTGCTTGAACCAACTCCGATCACAAAAGACAATATCGACGTTGTGATCGATGCGGGCTGGATCGACAAGGAAACAGCTTGTAACGGCGTGACCATGGGTTCCGTCAAAGGCTGTTAAGTTTCCGTCGGGTTCATAAGTGACCTGACCGAAATCGGGCCGCACCTCCGGATTGGTGGTGCGGCCTTTTTCAAAACACCGGAATTTCTGCTATTGATCATGTCCGTTGTCACCTGCATGGCTGACACAGTTCAGTGGAAGCCAGCCGACGAAGACTTTGGGGGGAACCATGTCAGATAACACACTTACAACCGGGGTCAGCGCCGACAAACAGGACAGCGCGATTGTCCGCTTCCTGCGCGCGACCGAAGTTGATACACGCATGCTCGGCATGATGGGCGCACTGGTGCTGATCTGGATCGGCTTTCATTTTTACGGCCAGATTTTCAATGGCTTCGGTGCCTTTCTGACCTCGCGGAACCTGTGGAACCTGTCCGTTCAGACGTCGTCCATTGCGGTGATGGCAACCGGCATGGTGCTTATCATCGTCACCCGACATATCGATCTGTCCGCCGGCTCCCTGCTTGGTGTCACAGCCATGGTGATGGGCGTTGTTCAGGTCTGGGTCCTGCCGGATATCCTCGGTCTCAACCATCCCCTGATCTGGATCATCACCGTCGTGATCGGTATTTGCTTTGGTGCACTGATCGGCGCTTTCCACGGGTTTCTCATCGCCTATATGGGCATACCTGCCTTCATCGTCACCCTCGGCGGTCTGCTGATCTGGCGTGGCTCTGCCTGGTGGGTAGCCCGCGGCGAAACCATTGCTCCGGTTGACAGCACCTTTGCCCTGCTCGGTGGCGGGCCATTTGGCACCATCGGAGCCACCGGCAGCTGGATCGTCGGTATTCTCGCCGTTGCCGGCATTTTCGCCATGCTGGTGCTGGGCCGCAGACAGCGGGTCCGTTTCGACTTTCCGTTGCGCCCGTTGTGGGCTGAATGGACACTGGGCCTGGTCGGCTCCGGCCTTGTGCTGGCCACAGTCCTGGTCATGAATTCCTATCTGTGGCCGAAAGGCGTGGTACGCCGCTATGCCGAAGCCAACAACATTGTCGTTCCCGAGGGCGGATTAGCCATATCACATGGTTTTGCCATCCCGGTTCTGATTGCCATTGCGGTCGGCATCTTCATGACTTTCCTGGTCACCCGGACGCGGTTTGGCCGCTATGTGTTCGCAATCGGCGGCAATCCGGAAGCCGCTGAGCTTGCCGGTATCAATACCAAACGCATGACCCTGATGATCTTTTCGCTGATGGGTGGCCTGGTTGGTATTTCCGCAGTGATTGCGAGTGCCCGTTTGAATGCAGCCACCAACTCTCTGGGTCAGTTGGATGAACTATATGTCATCGCCGCCGCAGTGATTGGCGGCACGTCCTTTGCAGGTGGCATCGGCACGATTTACGGTGCAATGCTCGGAGCCCTTGTCATGCAGTCGCTGCAATCGGGCATGGTCCTTGTCGGCTTTGACTCGGCCGTCCAGCAAATGGTGGTCGGAAGTGTTCTGATCTTTGCCGTCTGGCTGGATACGATTTACCGCAGACGCTCGGTCTGAGGGAGGAGAAATCATGTCTGATACAACACAAGTCACCACAGCTGATCGCTCCGCCCCGCCTTTGGTGGAAATGCGCGACATTTCCATTGCCTTTGGCGGCGTCAAGGCCGTGGATCACGCATCCATCGATCTGTATCCCGGCGAAGTCGTCGGGCTTCTGGGCCACAATGGAGCGGGCAAATCCACCCTGATCAAAATTCTGTCCGGCGCCTATGGCCGCGATACCGGTCAGATCTTTGTGCGCGGCGAGGAAGCCAACATTTCCAATCCGCGCCAAGCCAAGGATTACGGGATAGAAACCATTTACCAGACCCTTGCTTTGGCGGACAATGTGGACGCGGCAGCCAACCTCTTTCTCGGTCGTGAATTGCTCACAAGATGGGGCACGCTGGATGATGCGGCCATGGAAGATGAAACCCGCAGGGTGATGGGACGGCTCAATCCGAACTTCAAGAAGTTCAAGGACCCGGTAAAATCCCTCTCGGGCGGTCAGCGCCAGTCGGTGGCGATTGCGCGGGCGATTCACTTCAATGCCCGCATCCTGATCATGGACGAGCCGACAGCGGCCCTTGGCCCTCAGGAAACCGAGCAGGTCGGCCAGCTGATCAAACAGTTGAAAAAAGACGGCATCGGCATTTTTCTGATCAGCCATGACATCCACGACGTGTTTGATCTGGCGGACAGGGTGTCAGTGATGAAAAACGGCCAGGTCGTCGGCTCGGCTTCAACCAAAGATGTCACCAAGGATGAAGTGCTCGGCATGATCATTCTTGGAAAATGTCCTCCCGGCGCGACCCCTGGTCCGGGTGCATCAACCGATTAGACATTAGCTCTGACACAGCAACGCCGGGCAAGGATAAACCCTGTCCGGCGTCTTTACACCCCCGATTCAGTTACCTGATTCAGTTACCCGATTCAGCGGTTACCACCACGTTTGCCGCCCTGACCTGCCTGAAATTCCTCTTTGGAAATCTGGCCGTCATTATTGCTGTCAAGATCGGAGAAACGTTCCGCCTGACGCTCAAGCGCACTGTTGGCCTGTGCCGCAATATTGTCAGTGAAGATAGCGATCGCTGACTTGAATTCGGCTTCGGTCACGGTGCCGTCATTGTCTGCATCAGCACGATCGAACATGCGATCCATGCCCTGCCCCATCATGCCGCCCATGCCGGAGCCCATACCTGAGCCCATGCCTGAGCCCATGCCCATGCCTTTACTCATGCCTTTACTCATGCCCATCGTGCCACGCTTGCCATGGTCACCGCGTTCACCGCGCTCGCCCCGGTCACCATGGCGTTCGCCACGCATGCCCCTGTCGTCGTCACGATCATCATCGCTGTCGGCATCGCTGTCGGCATCGCGGGCTTCACTTCGCGCTTCGTGAGCTGCTTTCAATTCTTCCTTGGTGATACCGCCACTGCTGTCAGCATCAACCGTGCCGAACAGTTTCAGCAATTGTGCTTCGGCTTCCGCTTCCGTCACTGTGCCATTGCCATCCTGATCCAGGCCCTGCATCATTTCCTGGGGGAAACCACCCATTCCGCCACCACGGTTTCCGCCATCGCGGTGTGAACCGGTGGCCTGTGCTCCCGCTGTGAGGCCAACAGCGCCAATCAGGACTATGGCACTTGCTGCGATGGTTGTTTTTAGCATTCTCTTGTTTGTTGTCTTCGTCATTTTTCAGCTCCACTTGAATTAGGGTGTAGGTGCCACGTCTCATCGTGACCCGCTCTACATGGGGAGGAATTGTCGCAGAACTATCCGGCGATGCAGGCTCGATTGCATCAAAGTGTGTGGCATTGGTGGCGTGATACATTTTGCGACAACTAGCGTTTCCTCACTGCCTGAATCCAGTTTAGAACAGAACCATGGAAGCACAGACGTCACATATTCTGGTTGTCGATGACCATCGCGATATTCGCGATCCGCTGGCACAATATCTCAAGAAGAACGGTTTTCGCGCGATGACTGCCGATGGCGGGGCCGCGCTGCGCCAGGCTGTCAAAGCCTATGCCTTTGACCTTATCATTCTTGATATCATGATGCCGGGTGAGGACGGCCTGACCCTGTGCCGCTTCCTGCGTGAAACAACGCACACACCCATTATTCTGCTGACCGCCGTCAGTGAGGAAACCGACAAGATCGTCGGGCTGGAAATGGGTGCGGATGACTATGTCACCAAACCGTTCAACCCGCGCGAATTGCTCGCCCGCATCAAGGCGGTGCTGCGCCGCTCCCAAAGCCTGCCGCCACAACGCGAACCGCGTCCCGGCACCCTATACACTTTTAGTGGCTGGGTGTTCGACACCACGACGCGGCAATTGCGCAAGGGCGATGGACCGGATATCGGACTCAGCAGCGGAGAATTTTCGCTGCTGTCGATTCTGGTGGACCGGCCGAACATCGTGCTCTCCCGCGATCAGCTGATAGATCTGACCCGTGGCCGCAATGCCGGTCCGTTCGACCGTGCCATAGACAATCAGGTCAGTCGCCTGCGCAAGAAAATCGAGGAGGATCCGAAGAACCCCCTGCTGATCCAGACTGTGTGGGGCGGCGGTTATAAATTTGCCGGAACTGTCGAGCAATCATGAATGCCGCCTCGCGCAAATCCTGGTGGCGTTTTATCTGGCCGAGCGGCCTGACCGGGCAGATCATCCTGTTTATTGTTCTGACCATCCTGATTTCTCAAGCCATCAATATTGTGCTTGTCGCCGGTGAACGCGCTGATGCATTCCGGCGTGGCGCAGCCGGGCCCCTGATCGGCCAAACCATCATCGCCGCGGAATTGCTGCAGACAAGTGATGGCCCGACAGAGCAGCGCCTGCTTCGGGTGCTGAGCAGTCGGGAGCGCCGCGTCACGATAGATCCCGAGCCACTCGCGGGAACCTCTGACCGCTCGGCAATGACAAATATGCTGGCCACCCGGCTGCAGGCGGAATCCGGCCTTACCGCACGGGTCGAGGCGCGCTTCGTTGAGAGGCGGTTTGAGCACGTTTCCGACGATAGGGAGCCGTCGGTTCCGCGCCAGCGTGGCAGGGTTGCGCAGACAAGGCATGCCATGCCGATGGATCGGGACATGGATGAGGCAATGGATGAGGCAATGGGCCGGTCCAGAGACCGGCTTGTGGATCGGCTTGTGGTCTCGCTGGAGTTGGCTCCACAGCGCTGGCTGAATATTGTCCTGTGGCTTCCGGGTCGGGATCTGGACTGGCTGCGCACCAGTCTGCTCTACAATCTGGCGCTGGCGCTGGCGCTCAGCGGCCTTGCCATCTGGTTTTTGCGCCGCGTCACCCGTCCGATCAAGGATCTGGCAGGCGCCGCTGACGCGCTGGGGCGCGGTGAGCAGGTCCCGATGCTCGCCGAAACCGGCCCTCAGGAAATCCGCCGCGCCACGGCGGCCTTCAATGCCATGCAGGATCGGCTGACACGGTTCGTCAAGGATCGCACACAGATGCTGGCAGCCATTTCCCATGATCTGCGCACCCCCATCACCAGCCTGCGGCTGCGTGCGGAACTGCTCGATGACGAAACCGCCAAAGCCAATATCGTCCGCACACTTGATGACATGCAGAGCATGACCGAAAGCGTGCTGGCCTTTGCCCGCGACGATGCCGACAGTGAACCGATTTCGCAGATCGACCTGCTGGCTCTGCTGGAGGAATGCGCAGCGATATACAAAGCTCAGGGCGCCGAAATTGATTTTGACATCAACGCGACTTCCAGCCCGCTCCTGAGAGGGCGGCCACTGGCGCTCAAACGGGCGATCAGCAATCTGATGGAAAATGCCATCCTCTATGGTGATCGTGCCAATATCAGCGTCGCGTCAGCAGATCAGACAGTATCGTTCGAAATCCGCGATCATGGCCCCGGCATTCCGCCAGAGCGCATGGAAGAAATGTTCAAACCATTTTCCCGGATTGAAACCTCGCGCAACCGCGAGACCGGCGGCACCGGACTTGGGCTGTCGATCGCGCGTTCGATCATTCACCGCCATGGCGGCGAAATCAGCTTGCAAAACGCAGACGAAGGCGGTCTCATCGTCACGGTCAGTCTGCCATCAGCTTCATAGGGTCTTGTGCCTGGATTTCTTGCCGCGCCATTTCTGTTTATCGCCCGACACGCCCAGTGGGTTCTGGTCTCCGGGCTTGTCGCCGGCATCGCATTCCCTGCCGCCGCCGGTGTTCTGCGCCCCTATATTCCTGAAATGGTGGCTTTAATTCTGTTTGTGTCGGCACTGCGCATTGAACTTTCCGCCCTGCGTGTCACAAAGCGCCAGGCTATTGCCGATCTGACCGTGGTGCTGGTTCTGCAACTCGCTGTTCCGCTGCTCGCCTTCGTGATCCTCACTGCATTGCCGGTGCCGGAGGTCTGGCGCGATGTTCTGACCGTTGTCTATGCAGGTGCATCGATTTCGGGTGCACCTGCCTTTGCCTTTCTGATGGGGCTTGATGGTGCCAGGGCCATGCGGCTGCTGATCCTCGGCACTGCACTGCTGCCGCTGACTTCGTTCCCGGTCCTGTCGCTTCTGCCCAATGTGGCAGCGCAAACCGCGCTCTGGCTGGTATCGCTGAAACTGCTGGTGCTGATAGTCGTGGCGGGCATTGCTGCCATAACCTTGAGACGTCCGGTGATGTTTGCACTCGGCCCCAGGGCACCGCAGATTCTGAACGGACTTAACACGCTGGCCCTGGCGATTTTCGTGCTCGCTCTGATGGATGCGATTCAGCCTGTACTGCTGAACGATCCGCTGCGCCTTCTCGGCGTTCTGGTCATAGCCTGTATTGCCAATCTGGGAGCGCAAATCGCCCATGCTGGCCTGATCACCTTGCGGGCGCGGGCCAGAGGGGTTGCACCAACCGCTTCAGAACTGACACCCGCCATCCCATCGGGAAACCGCAATATGGCTTTGTTTCTGGCAGCGCTCCCCATCGGTGTGACAGCTCCCTGGCTGTTATTCATCGGCTGCTTTCAGGTGCCGATGTATCTCACCCCGCTCGTGATGAAGCCTCTTTTGCGATGGCTTCAGCGGAGCGCGGCCAAAGCGTCGCCAGAATCCTGACCACAATCAGGGTGAAAATCAGCCGCCCTACCAGAATGACCCATATATTGGCACCAAGCGCCAGCATGATGCCGGTATCCTCAATCAGCCCGTGCGACAGTGACAGCCAGCACAGCGCCAGTGTTTTGGCTCGCAGCGAGAAGTTCTTCTCGCGCGATTCGCCGATAATCAATCCGCCGCCATACATCAGCCCAAGCAACACACCGATGGTCGTCAAAGGTGCAATTTCCCGGTTCAGCCCGGATAGCCGGATCAGGGGAATGGTGGCTCTGGTGAAGAGGTCGGTAAATCCGGTTTTCTCACTGATATCAAGCGCCACAAACAACACCACAATGATCACAAAAACCACCAGCATGGTCTTGGCCGATGCCACTGCAAAGTCCCAATGCGTGGCATCCTTGTCGCCTGCAGCGGTAAACAGCGACAGATCCACCGGCTGCTGCAACAATGAAAACCAGTCGCAGATCCAATAGACGATTGCGCCATAGGCCACTGCGCCGAAAAACCGCAGCAACACGGTTCCGATAAAGGTCACACCGGTCCGCCTTACAATCGCCTGTTCAATTGGCAGGGCATGGGCGATCAATATGATCGAAGCCAGAATACTGAGCTGAGCGAGGTTCATCTCCACTCCGGCCAGAACCGGCAGAGCCCCGAAGCCGGCATAAATGCCGACCAGAAGCGCGCTGCCCCAGACAATGCCGGTTTCCGCGGGCAGCCCCATCAGTCCCATCACCGGTTCCAGAGCGGGGCCCATAGCATCTACCAGCCCGTAGACTTCGGCAATGCGCACCAGAATCACGACAGGGATCATCACCTTTGACAGATCGACAAAGGTCAGCCAGCTTTTTACCGCAAGTTTTTTGAAATACTCAGACATACAGACAATCAGTTCGTTTCAGAGAGATGGAATTAGATAAAAAGCACAACAAGGCCAACTGCAAAAGCGGCCAGGCGCCACAAAATAAATCGCGGGGCAATAACCGCGAAAGACAAGGCTGCCAGGGCCACCAGAACCTTGGCTGCCGCAAACAGGGCCAGAAACGGCGATGTGCCAAGAGCGATGAGATTTGGATTGGCAATCATCCCCAGCGGAATGAAATACAGCCCGAGGCCAAGCGCCATCGCCGAAAGCGCCACTTTCAGCCAGTTTTCCTCCACCATTCCGGCAGCAATGAAAACCGCGCCACACACGGGTGGTGTAATGGTCGACAACAGGGCGAACCAGAACACAAATAAATGCGCCTGCAGCGGCGCCAGTCCAAGCTCCATAAGCGCCGGGCCGGCCACGGAAATACTGATCACATAGGCAGCCGTGGTCGGCACCTCCATGCCCAGCACCAGGCAGGCAAACGCCGTCAGCAGCAACGCCGGCCACAACTGCCCGCCGGAGCCGGACAGTATCAGCGACGTGATCTTGACCCCCAGCCCGGTCATGCCGAGCACGCCGATAATGATTGATGCGCACAGGATGATTGAGGCGATCAGGGCCACCTGACGCCCGGCGGTCATCAGCACCGCTTCAACACGCGCCAGCGTTCTGCCACGGTCAAATGACAGGCGGCCATCGATCAGCAACAGCACAGCTCCGGCCAGCATTGCCAGCGTCGCGGCATATTGCGGCGTGACATTCGCGCCGAACATGCCCCACAGCAGCACCGCGAACGGCACCAGAAAGAACGCCGAGGTAATGGCCACCTGGCGCAGGGATGGCTGCTCGTCCTTCGGCACGCCGCGCAGCGGAAAGCGCAGCGAAAACATGTCAATGCCGATCCAGACCGCGGCAAAATACAGCAGCGCCGGTAGCAGTGCCGCCAGGATGATCTGCTCATAGGGAGTACCGGTCAGCTCGACCATCACAAACGCCCCCGCTCCCATCAGCGGTGGCATGATCTGTCCGCCGGAAGACGCCACCGCTTCAACGGCAGCGGCCAGGCGTTTAGGGTAGCCAAGGCGCGTCATCGCCGGCAGGGTGATGGCTCCGGTCGAGGCAACATTGGCCGAGGCAGAGCCGGAAATCGAACCGAACAGGGCTGATGACAGCACAGACACCTTGGCTGCACCGCCGCGCAGACGCCCGGCTGCGGCAGAGGCCACATTCATGAAACCCTGCCCGGCTTCGCCAGCATTCAAAATCGCTCCGAAAATAACAAAAATCGCGACAATGCTCACCGACACACCGGTCAAAGTGCCCCACAGCCCCCCTTCGGCGATAGTCAGCGTGCCCAGAAAGCTCTGCAGAGGAATGCCGGCATAGCCGAATTCGCCGGGAATATGCTGGCCGAACAGGCCGTAGGCCAGCGCCAGCGCTGCGACGCTGGGCAGGGGCCAGCCTATGGCGCGGCGCGCCATTTCAAGTGTCACCAGCAACAGCAGGACCGCCACAAACGTCTGAAACCCGCCGGACAGATAACCATATTGATCGCCCAGAGCATCTTGATTGAGTGCAACCCAGAGCGTCGCGGCAACACCGGCAATGCTCAGAATTGAGCCACTGATGCGCTGCTGCCGGTTTTTCGCCATGAACACCAGTACCCAGGGTAGCGCCAGCGCCATGTGCAGCGGCCGGCTGACCAGATTCGGCACCAGACCGGAGAAAATCAGCCAGATATGAAAGCTGATCGAGACAGCGCCGAGCGTGCACCAGAAAAGGCGCGCCGTTAACGGCAGCGCGCCTTCCTGAGAAGTGGTCAGAATTGAGCCAGTTGTCACTTCTGCGTGTCAGTCAGCGGAAAATCCATCTCCGTATAATAACGCAGGGCGCCGGGATGGATGGCACTGGTGATGTTTTCCATCAGCCCCTTGTCAACGCCATTCCACCAAGGGGCATCTTCGCCCATCCTGGCTTTTTCCTCCCAGTAGGTTTTGGTCAGCTCATAAGCCGTGTCGTCATCCATATTGGTGGTGGTATAGGCCACCACCGGCAATGAGGTGGTGACGATATCGGCATCCTGGCCGGCATAGGTGCCGGCGGGAATCACCAGCCTTGTGCGTTTGGTGGCGGCGATCTGCTCATCATCCAGCGACAGCACTGTCACGCCTAGACTGGCCGCAGCTTCGATGACATTCGGCGCGGGCCAAGAGCCGGCGGTGACAAACCCGTCAATCTGGCCGTTTTTCAACGCCGCAACCGCATTGGAGAGTTCCACATCCGGCAGTTTGACCTGCCCTTCAAGCCCGAACAGGCCAAGATATTTTTCGCCCTCGGTGGCCCCGAAAGAGCCTTTACCGATCAGGATCGTCTTGCCTTTCATGTCGGCGAAAGAGGCAATTCCGGCATCATCACGCACAACAAAATGCATGGTCAGCGAGGGAATCGGAAACAGTGCTCTGATGTCATCGAATTTGGGGTTACCCTTGCCCTCGAACATCGCCTTGCCGCCCTGGGCCAGACCGACCAGTGCCGGCGGTGTTGTGAACACGTAATTGCCCGGACGCACCGCCGCTTCCATGACATTTTGCACCGAACCCTGGCTTTCCTCGACAGTGACAATGATGTCGCCATCTGTTCCCGCCTTCATAGCTTCGGCAATCTGTACTGCCATCTGGAAATAGGACGAACTGGAGGACGCCGATTTGTAGGTCACGCGGGTTTCCGCATGGCCGGCAAAGGCGCTGGCCGCCATGACACTGGCGGCCAGCGCCAGGCTTGTGAATAGTTTCATCAATATGTCTCCTGAAAACTCTGATGGGGTCATACGGTTGTATGGTGACAGCCTATGACATATATCCGCCGCAAAACAAGCCTTTCCCGCGCAATGCGTTTCCTCCTTTTTTTGGCTCACAATCCATGCTTGCAGTTGCCCCACCGCTGATTTCCGTCTCCAAGCTGGAAAAGACCTATGATGGCGGTTTTCAAGCCCTTAAAAGTGTCTCGCTGGACATAAGGCAGGGCGAGATTCTGGCTTTGCTCGGGCCCAATGGAGCCGGCAAGACGACGCTTATTTCCATCATTTGCGGTCTTGTCACACCCACCGGTGGCAGTGTGTCCGTGGCTGGCCATGACATTATCAAAGACTACCGCAAAACCCGCGCACTGATCGGATTGGTGCCCCAGGAGTTGACCACAGACGCCTTTGAAACCGTGTGGGCAACAGTCAGTTTTTCAAGGGGTCTGTTCGGCAAGAAGCGCGATGATGCCCTGGTCGAAAAGACGCTGAAAAGCCTGTCGCTATGGGATAAGAAAGACAACAAGATCATGCAATTATCCGGCGGCATGAAGCGCCGGGTGCTGATTGCCAAGGCGCTCGCCCATGAGCCGCAAATCCTGTTTCTGGATGAGCCCACCGCCGGGGTGGATGTGGAATTGCGCAAGGATATGTGGCAGGTCGTGCGCGAATTGCGCGACAGTGGTGTGACCATCATTCTCACCACCCATTACATTGAAGAGGCCGAGGAAATCGCCGACCGGGTTGGTGTCATCGCCAATGGCGAAATCATTTTGGTGGAAGATAAATCCGAGTTGATGACGAAGCTTGGCAAAAAGACCCTGATGCTTGATTTGCAGGAACCGCTTGATGCCGTGCCGGACAGCATCCGGCGCGACGGTCTTGAAAAATCAGCAGATGGCGAACAGCTGATCTACACCTACAACACCCAGCGCGAGCGCACCGGCATCACGTCGCTGCTGCGCGATCTTTCTGATGCCGGTATCCGTTTCAAGGACCTCAACACCAAACAGAGTTCGCTGGAGGAAATTTTTGTTACCCTGGTGCATCAGGACACAGCCCGATCCAATGCTGAACAGACCGCATCCGGAACGGCAGGAAATACACAATGAATTATCTTGCTGTTAAAGCCATTTACAGGTTTGAGATGAACCGCATGTGGCGCACCCTGTTCCAGAGCATCGTCTCGCCGGTTCTGTCCACATCGCTGTATTTTGTCGTATTCGGCTCCGCCATCGGCTCGCGCATTCAGGAAATCGACGGCATCAGCTACGGCGCCTTCATTGTGCCGGGCCTTATCATGCTGTCGCTGCTGACCCAGTCGCTTTCCAATGCCGCTTTCGGGATTTATTTCCCCAAATTCACCGGCACGATTTACGAATTGCTGTCCGCACCGGTTTCCTCATTCGAAATCGTGCTGGGCTATGTCGGCGCGGCGGCGACCAAATCACTGATCCTGGGCCTGATCATTCTGGCGACTGCCAATCTGTTTGTTGATCTTCAGATCGCCCATCCGGTCATCATGCTGCTGTTTCTGGTACTCACCGCCCTCACCTTCAGCCTGCTCGGCTTCATTATCGGCATCTGGGCCGACAGTTTTGAAAAACTCCAGATCGTGCCATTGCTGGTCATCACTCCGCTGGTGTTTCTCGGCGGCAGTTTCTACTCAGTCAGCATGCTGCCGCCTGTGTGGCAGACCGTCACCCTGTTCAACCCGGTGCTCTACCTCGTCAGCGGCTTTCGCTGGAGCTTTTACGAAGTCGCCGACGTCAACGTCACCATCAGCCTCAGCGTCATCGCGCTGTTCCTGGTTGCATGCGTAACGATCGTCTGGTGGATTTTCAAAACCGGTTATCAGGTCAAGCAATAGGGGTTTGCCTTCCCCGATCACCATGCCATTTTATTTTTCAGTGCGGGCTGTCGGTCAGAAAATTTCGGCCTTATGGGTCTGAAATGGCGCCAATTCATCGGGGAAAATATCGATACCAAGGCCCGGTTCGTCATTGCAGTGCCATCCCCCGTCGGAAATGCGCGATGCGACCGGGCCGAACGCATCGCGCAGCGGGTTGGGATTGACATCCACCTCGAGCAATCCGTCCCCACCGACTGCGGCCAGCAGATTTGCCGACGCCTGCAATCCAATACCACCGCCGAGGAAATGAGGACAATAGCGCAGGCCCGCCGCCAACACGTTGCGGCCGACCGAGAAGCATCCGGTCAGTCCGCCCCATTTGATGATATCGGGTTGAAAAACGCCCAGATGCGCCGCTGTGATCGCTTCATCGAATTGATCGTAACCGACCAGATTTTCGCCGCCGGCCAGGGGATAGGGGCTTGCCTCATGGAGGGCCGCCCAATCCACCGCAGATGCATCTGCGCGAATAGGCTCTTCCAGCCACGCCAGCGGAACTTGTGCGGTTCGCGCCAGGAAACTCCGCGCCGTTTCAAGATCCCAGGCCTGATTGGCATCGGCGGCAATGGTCTCGTTCGCCGATCTGCGATCAAAAACCTGAACCAGTCGGGTCAGATCATCGTCCATGTCAAAACCGACCTTCACTTTGAAATCAGAAAATCCGATCTGCCGGGCGTCACTGACCATAGTCTCGGCATCCTTGATATGAATACCGCTGGCATAGGCGGGCACATGGTCGGCGGCCTCCTCGTTCATGAAGTGCCGCAGCGTGCGGCCGGATTTGCGCGAATAAAGGTCCCAAAGCGCAATGTCGAGACCGGCAATGACCTGACGAAACGGACCCCATTCACCGCTTTGCAGCGCGATAATCCGGGTCTGCCGTGTCAGCAGGTCGATCAGCGCACCCGGATGCGACACGGGATGATCGAAAACCAATGGCCCGATGTCCCGGGCCAACAGATTGATACGGTGCTCGGCAGCGGCGGCCGGCCAGTTGGCGAAGATTTCTCCCCAGCCGAATGCGCCGTCTTCATCCTCGATTCGCAAGAACGCCGCTGGCCGGTCGCGCATCATGCCGAATGAGGTCATGACCGGCTTTGCCACCGGACTGCGAAAGGCAAAGCCTTCAATACGCGTGATACGAACTGTCTGAATCATGCCAGAAGATCCATGTCCAGGCGGATGTAATCGCCGCGGTAAATCACATCTGCGAGGTAGATGATTGTATCATTCTCATCGCACATGATCCGGCGCACTTCGGCCATCGGTTCACCGACAGCCAGATCCAGCAGGGTCGCGGTTTCCATATCGCATTTGCTGACAATCAGGCTCTGGCGCGCAATCCTGACATGCAGATCCGGATCATCAAACAGCACCGGCAAGGCCAGACGGGCACGCAGAGCCGTTTCATGCTTGTCAAATATATCCTTGGCCAGATAGAGGGTGATGACGCAATAACGCTCTCCATCGCGCGAATGGATGCGCCTGAGCATGTGATATCTCCCGGCAGATTGTCCGATCGTCACGCCATCGGGCAGATCGGTTTCAGCATCATCCAGACTGACCAGATCGGGGACATCGCCACGATACAGATCAACCAGCTCCGACAGACTTGTGACAACACTCAGCGGGCGTCTTGGAGGCAGATGCGGCAGCACCCTGGTGCCGCGGCCGCGCCTCGGCTCGACCAGGCCTTCCGATTCCAGAATCTTGACTGCCTCGCGAACGGTGATGCGCGCGACCTGAAATTCCGCCATCAGCGCATCAATTGTCGGAAGCAGTTCTCCAGTCTTCCAAATGCCACGCAGGATTCTCTGCCGCATGACCTCGGCAACTTTTACGTACAAGGGCGTGCCGTCGCGGCGAAATTTCTCACTCTTCATAGGCTGGTTAATATCCCGATTTTACAAGTTAGGCTAGAAAAATTCTAAAGTCCTGTTTTTAGGATTCATGGCTTGCCGAGAGAATACGTTTGAATTATACCTAAATATAGGACTTTAGGTTTTTTATTGATTCAGCATGTCGGATTATGACTACATCATCGTTGGTTCCGGGACCGCCGGGGCAACATTGGCAGCGCGACTGACCGAGGATCCGGACTGCCGGGTTCTGGTGCTGGAAGCCGGTGGTTCCGACCATAATTTCTGGCTGAAGCTGCCTGTCGGGTATTACAAATCCATCTATAATCCGGCCTATTCCCACCTTTACCGCTCGGAGCCTGATGAGGGCATCAACGGGCGGCAGATTGATTGCCCGCGCGGACGTGTCATCGGCGGCTCCAGCTCAATCAACGGATTGATCTTCATTCGCGGCCAGCACGGGGACTTTGACGATTGGGCCCGGCTCGGTGCGCAAGGCTGGGATTATAACAGCGTTCTGCCTTACTTTCGCAAACTTGAAACCTCAACCGGTGCGCCGTCGCAATACAGAGGTGCGCAGGGTCCGCTCCAGGTGAGCGATCTGCGCAACAAGAATGCCGCATGTGATGCCTGGCTGGAGGCCGCCGGTGAAGCCGGATTGCCGCGCAATCCCGATTTCAACGGCGCGTCGAGCTACGGCGTTGGATCCTATCAGCTGACCCTTCGCGGGCGCTGGCGTGACAGCGCAGCAACGGCTTTTCTGAAACCGGCGATGAGCCGGCCAAATCTCACGGTGAAACTGCGTGCCCAGGTTTTTGGCCTCACGTTTGACGGGGCGCGTGCGCGCGGCGTTTCCTATCGCCACAACGGGCAGGACTGTCAGGTCAATTGCGGCAGTGAAGTGATCCTGTGCGGCGGCTCGGTGCAGACGCCGCAGCTTTTGCAGCTTTCAGGCATTGGGCCTGCGGGTCTGCTGCAGCAACATGGTATCAAAGTCCGTCACGACGCGCCCGAGGTTGGTGAAAACCTCCAGGACCACATTCAAATGCGCACGATCGTTGAATTGTCCCAACGCGGCCTGTCGCTGAATGATCACATCCGCAACCCGCTGCGTTTGGCGCAGATGGGTTTGGATTGGCTCATCAATGGAGCCGGCCCGCTTTCGGTGGGCGCCGGCCAGGTGGGGGGCGCCATGTGCACAAAATATGCCGAAGACAGCCGCCCTGACCTTCAGCTTTTCGTCATGCCTTTGTCGGTGGACAAGCCCGGCAAGCCTCTGCACCGCTATTCCGGATTCACCACGTCATTCTGGCAGTGCCATCCTGAAAGCCGCGGCAGCATTCACATCGATTCAGCCGACCCGGCCCGGGACCCGAAAATACGGATGAATTACCTCAACACAAAGCGCGATCGTGACGTAACGCTGGAGGGATTGAAAATCGTGCGCGATATTTACCGCCAGCCGGCGTTCCGGGATCTGTGGTCGCGCGAAATCATTCCCGGCGATGATTGCCGGACGGACGAAGAGATGTTGAATGCGATCCGGGCCAATGCAACCACGGTTTACCATCTGGTTGGCACCTGCCGCATGGGCAACGACGCTGGCGCTGTGGTTGATCCGCAATTGCGTGTTCAGGGGGTCGAGGGACTGCGCATCGTGGACGCCTCAATCATGCCCAGCATTACATCCGCCAATACGAATTCCGCAACCTACATGATTGCGGAAAAGGCTGCCTCGATCATCCAGAGCAGCCACTGAGATCATTTACCAACCAGGAGGAAACAGACATGAAACATATTACGAAAATCGCAATGCTGGCCGGGGCACTGGCCCTGGGTCCGGTCATGGCGACAGCCCAGGAACCCAACCCGCTCGGCTGGCAATCCGTCCCTGAAATGGACGATCAGATCACTATGAAAATCGGCCATTCGGTCAATATGGAATGGTCCTCGCACACGGCGACGCTGAAACGCTTTGCCGAGTTGGTCGCGATTTACACGCGCAACGAAATCCGCCCGGAAATCTTCCCCGGAGCGCAGCTTGGCGGCGAACGCGAAATGGTTCAGCAGGCCCGCCAGGGCGCGCTTCAGGTCACCTTGCCCGCCACCAATAACATTGCGGCTTTGGCGCCATCGCTGAACGTCTTCATTCTGCCATATCTGGCCACCTCTACCGAACAGGTCAATTATCTTCAGGATGAACTCACGCCGTTTCTGGTACCCCGTGTGATCGAAGAGGCCGGCGTGCGCATTGTCGGCTGGGAAAACTCCGGCTGGCGGGCGTTTTTCTATAAATCTGACAAGCCCATCGAGAAACCAGCAGATCTGGCGGATCTGAAAATGCGTGTGCCGCCAAATCCGATCATGATCGCCTCATACGAGGCATGGGGCGGCAATCCGACGCCAATCGCCTGGGCCGAACTTTACAGCGCTTTGCAGCAGGGCGTTGTCGAAGGTGGTGACAATCCTGTCACAGACGTCATCGGCATGAAGTTTAACGAGGTCATCAACCGCATGACCACGTTCCACTATACCATCCTCACCCACCCGATTGTTGTATCGGAGCGCTGGTTCCAGGGCCTTTCAGAAGAGCATAAGGAAGCGATCCTGCGCGCTGGTAAAGAAGCCACGGATTACATCCGCTGGTGGCAGCCGCTGGACGAAGCCAATTGGTGGGATAAGGCCCGCGAGGCCGGTGTCGAGATCACCGCGATCGAAGACGAAACCGAATGGCTTGAGAAAGCCCGTGCCATCTGGCCCGACTATTACGACGCCATCGGACCAGATGGTGAAATGGTCGTAAACAAAGCGCTGGAAATTCTGGCCGCCTATCCCGGCGATAAATAATGCCAGTCCCGTCCGCAGCCACGGTGCTGCGGGCGGGTCGTCACTGAAGGAAAAGGCCGATGCATAACGCCCTGCGCAAATCACTTTTGCTGCTCGCTTCCGCGCTGTTGGCATTTATGGTTGCATCCCTTTTCCTGCAGGTGATTGCGCGCGAGTTTCGCTGGTCCGTTGACTGGACCGAAGAAACAGGCCGTTTCAGTTTCATCACAATGGTCTTTATCGCCGCAGCCTACGGCACGCTGACCCGCTCGCATCTCCGTGTGTCTGTATTTTCTGACGCAATTGCGAACAGGATCGGAGCCCGGCCAATAGCGTTTTTTCACACCATTGTCGTGCTTGGTTTTGCCGCCGTGATGGTTGTGTTTTCCGCATTGAATTTTACCGACGGCCTGCGCTATCCGAACATCTCTCCGGCGCTTGGGTTTAACCAGAATTTCCTGTTCGTGGCGATGTGCGCCGGCTTTATCATGATTTTCCTGTTGCATCTTCAGGATCTGCTCACCCTCCTGCGTGGAGGAATGATCGATGAATGAGGTCATTCTCGTTCTCACGGTTCTTTTTCCGCTGCTGCTGATCCTCGGACTGCCGATCTATGTCTGCCTCGGCATTGTCGGGCTGACCATCAGTTACATCACCGACGCACCGATGGTGTTTGCCACACAGAATGTCCTGAACGGGCTGGACCAGTTCCCGCTGCTCGCCATTCCTGCCTTTATTCTGGCCGGAAACATCATGGAAAAGGGCGGCATTACCGAAGATATCATCAGCATTTTCCGTCATGCCTTTGGCCATATTCCGGGCAGCCTCGGGCTGGTGACAATTTTCTCCTGCATGTTTTTTGCCGCGATTTCCGGCTCCGGCCCCGGCACGGTTGCGGCCATCGGCGCAATCATGATTCCAGCGATGATCAAATATGGCTATCCGGCGGCCTATGCAGCCTCGGTTTCGGCCACAGGCGGCACTCTGGGTGTCATGATCCCGCCAAGCAATCCGCTGATCATCTATGGCATCATAGCCAATGTTTCGATTGCCGATCTGTTTGCCGCCGGCATGGTGCCCGGCATTCTGACGGCGTTCCTTCTGGCCGGTGTGGCCTATGTCCTGGCCCGCCGCGCCGGTGCCGTGATGACCGAGGACGCAGGCGCGCCGCGGCAAAGCATCTGGAAGCTGATCTGGAAAGCCAAGTTCGCCCTGTTTCTGCCAATTCTCATTCTGGGCGGGATTTATTCAGGCATCTTCACCCCGGTCGAAGCCTCGGTCTGCGCCGTCGTCTACGCCCTTGTCATCAGCGTGACCATCTATCGCCAACTGACAATAGCCAGCCTGCTGGCAGCCTTTGAAAATGCTGTGAAACTCGGCGGCGCACTGATGATCATCGTGGCCGTCTCAACGCTCTTTGCTACAGTGATCACACTGGAACGCATCCCGCAGAATGTCGTCGCCGCCTTCAGCGGTATCACCGACAGCGCGATTGTCATCCTGTTGATTATCTGTGCCCTTCTGATAGTCATTGGCACCTTCATGGAAACCATTAGCGCCATCATCATTCTGGCTCCGATTCTTGTGCCTCTGGTGAAAAGTTACGGCGTTGATCCGGTTCACTTCGGCATAATCCTGATAGTTACAATTGAAATTGCATTTCTGACGCCGCCACTTGGTGTAAATCTGTTTGTAGCCAGTCAGATTGCCAATATAAAATTCGAGAAAGTCGCCATCGCGA
>TARA_R110002124_G_scaffold262234_2_pt1 | contig 37233 bp, 42 predicted proteins | sample TARA_R110002124 | Tara Oceans TARA_R110002124 (sample SAMEA4397445) | marine metagenome | biome: Polar Biome; feature: [SRF] surface water layer (ENVO:00010504); material: water (ENVO:00002006), including particulate matter (ENVO:01000060) such as... | depth 5 m
GCCATTGAGCTACGCCCGCGCAACTTCAGTAACTACAGAAAGAACCAGAGGTCCGCAACAGAAATTCTTGACAGCCTCAGCCCATGGCGATAATGATTTTCCCGTGGTGATTTGTGCCGACCGGCTTGCGGCCACGTTAATAGAAACGCTAAAAGGTCGGGGCTCGTATGAACCCTGATCGATGGTCGGGGTTTTTTTATGCCTCGAGGATAAGATGACAGAGAAAAAAGAGACAGCACCGATCCGCACATCGGAATACCGGACCGCGACAAAGCTGGTGCGCGGCGGCACCAAGCGCTCCCAGTTTAATGAAACATCCGAAGCCATCTTCATGAATTCCGGCTTTGTCTATGACAGCGCAGAACAGGCCGCCGGGCGTTTCAAAGGAGAAAATGACGGCTATATCTACTCCCGCTACGCCAATCCCACCCTCTCCATGTTTGAAGAACGCATGATCATGCTGGAAGAAGGCGCTGTGGCTGCCCGCGCAACAGCAAGCGGCATGGCCGCGGTTAATGGCGCCTTGATGTCACAACTGAAAGCCGGAGATCATGTGGTGGCACCGAAGGCTCTGTTCGGGTCCTGTCTGTATATTATCGAGACAATTCTTCCGAGATTCGGGGTTGAGGTTACCCTGATTGACGGAACCGACATTGATCAATGGAAGAACGCCGTCACTGAGAAGACGGCCTGCGTATTCTTCGAGACCCCGTCCAACCCGGCGCTGGAAATCATGGACATCGCGGCAATTTCGGATCTGGCCCATAAAGTCGACGCAAAAGTCGTTGTGGATAATGTCTTCGCAACCCCCATTTTACAGCATCCGATCACATTGGGAGCGGATATCGTTGTATATTCCGCGACGAAGCATATTGATGGTCAGGGCCGCTGCCTTGGCGGTATCGTTCTCGGGTCAGAGGAATTTGTCGAAGACACCCTTGCCCCCTATCTCAAGCACACCGGTCCCGCCCTCAGTCCGTTCAACGCCTGGAACCTGTTGAAAGGGCTGGAGACGCTTGAACTGCGCGTCGAGAAGCAATGTGATAACGCGGAGAAAGTGGCTGCCTTCCTAAGCTATCATCCGGCGATTACACGCGTTTTGTATCCGGGTAGCGAAACTCACCCCCATCATGCCCTGGCGAAGCGGCAGATGGCGCGCGGCGGAACCCTTGTTGCATTTGAAGTGGCCGGTAGTCAGGAGGACGCCTTTACCGTTCTCAACCGCCTGTCCCTGATCGACATAAGCAATAACCTTGGGGACGCAAAATCACTGATTACCCATCCGACAACAACGACCCATTCCAGCGTTGACGAAGCGACTAAGCAGGAACTGGGCATAACGGAAAACCTTTTAAGGTTATCCGTTGGTCTGGAAGATGTGGACGATCTGATCGATGATCTCGGTTATGCGCTTAGTCATCAGAACGGCTAGTTAAAGGGGGATCGAGAGAGTTTTCCTCCGCTTCTTCCATCCCCCCAAACCGATTTACTGGACAAATTGTTCCTGGAACGCAATATTCAGATTAAGTATGTAACCGGAAACACAACGTAGGGGGATATCATGATGGGCGGGGCGGCCTATAGCAAAATTACCGAGAACATCATGGTTTCGGTGACGCCCGTCTATTTGACCGAGCGATCGCGCCCTGCTGACGGATTGTATGTCTGGGCCTATCAGGTCAGAATTGAAAATCAGGGAAGCAGATCCGTAACCCTTAGAAATCGCCATTGGCGCATTACCAATGCGGACGGCCATACGGAGACGGTCGACGGAGAGGGAGTTATAGGCGAACAGCCTGTTCTTGCGCCCGGTGATGTTTACGAATATACCAGCGGAACGCCCCTTTCCACCTCATCGGGCATAATGGTCGGTTCCTATGATATGGAATCAGAAGAAGGCAAGATATTCGCGGTCGATATTCCGGCCTTCTCACTTGACAGTCCAGATTCAATGTCGTCCGTACATTAACAAAAGCAGACGGCGCCTTGCGAAAAGTCCAGAAATGAACAAACAATCTCATCCGGAGAAGCCGGTGCAAAAAAAACCTACAAAACAGGAAGCGGAAGAAGCTGTCCGCACGTTAATCCGTTGGGCTGGAGATGATCCGGCCCGCGAAGGATTGAAAGGCACCCCTGATCGTGTGACACGGTCCTACCTTGAGTTTTTTGCCGGATATAATGAAGATCCAGACACCTATCTGTCCCGCACCTTCGAGGAAGTGAACGGTTATGATGAGATGGTTGTTCTGAAAGACATTCGCGTTGAAAGCTACTGTGAGCATCACATGGTCCCCATCATTGGTGTTGCCCATGTTGCCTATATGCCAAGTAATCGGGTCGTCGGCATATCAAAGCTGGCGCGTGTCGTGGACGCCTATTCCAAACGCTTGCAGATACAGGAAAAACTGACCCGGCAAATTGCGGAAACCATCGAACGAACGCTCCAGCCAAAGGGAGTTGCCGTTGTTATCGAAAGTGCCCACCAATGTATGACAACACGCGGCGTTCACAAGGATGGCGTCACCATGATCACCAGCACCATGCTTGGTATCTTCCGCCGATCCGACATAACGCGGCGCGAACTGCTCGCGTTTCTCGACAAAGGCTGAGTGCGGCCGCGCCGTGAGTAATTATCGCCTGATTCTCGCCATTCTCGGTATCCTGCTTGTGATTGTCGGGCTCGCCATGATTATTCCGGCGATGGTGGATCTGTTCGTCGGACATAATGACTGGCAGGTCTTTCTTGTCGCCGCCGCTGTTTCCGTATTTGCAGGCGGCGGTCTATTCCTCTCCAACCGAGGCGGCAGCCTTGAGCTCGGGCGTCAGCAGGCCTTTATTCTGACAACCGCCGTCTGGATCGTAATGCCGGCAGCTGCAGCTCTCCCATTTGCTTTCGGCGAAATGAACGTTTCCTACACGGATGCTTTTTTTGAAGCTATGTCGGGCCTGACAACTACCGGATCAACCGTATTAACGGGCCTTGATACGGCACCGCCCGGCATTCTCATGTGGCGGGCGCTGCTACAATGGTTTGGCGGCATCGGCATTATTGTTATGGCGATTGCCATTATGCCATTGCTCCGGATCGGCGGGATGCAGCTTTTCCGCATGGAAACATCGGAGGTGACATCTGAGAAAGCCTTGCCACGGGTTGCCGATATCGTCAAGGCCATCAGCTATATCTACCTGATACTCAGTCTGATCTGTACAATGTCGCTATGGATGACGGGCATGAGCCTGTTTGATGCAGCAACCCATGCCATGACAACCATATCCACAGGAGGTTTTTCGACATCGGATCAGTCCGCCGGAAATTTCGAAAGCCCCCTTGTTGAAAGCATCATGGTCGTTTTTATGATTATGGGAGCGTTGCCCTTCCTCATGTATCTCCACGTCGTCAAGGGCAAACCAGGAAGCTTTCTGATGGACAGTCAGATCAGATGGTTTCTCACCATCATCCTTTTCGGCATTATCATTATGATAATATGGCAAATACTGAACGAAAGTATTCCTTTCTGGATTGCCTTGCGACATGCCACCTTTAACGTGACATCCATTATCACCGGCACAGGATATGCGACCGTCGACTATAGCAGTTGGGGTGGATTCGGGACTGCCGCTTTTTTCTTCTTCATGTTTATCGGAGGCTGTGCGGGCTCTACAACCTGCAGCATCAAGGTGTTCCGTATCCAGATCCTCGTCGAAACCGTTCGTTGCCAGTTCATGCAGCTGATCCGGCCCAGCGGGATTTTCAAGCCTCACTATAATGGCCAGATTCTGCCTGAAGAGACAATTATATCGGTGACCAGCTTTGTCTTTTTGTTTCTTGCTATATTTGCGCTTCTCACAATCGCACTCGGCCTGACGGGCCTTGATTTTCTGACGGCAATTTCAAGTGCGGGAACTGCCATCACCAATGTCGGGCCAGGCCTCGGTGAAACGGTCGGCCCGTCCGGGACCTTTAAATCCCTGTCAGATCCGGCAAAATGGCTAATGTCGCTCGGTATGCTCTTGGGACGGCTCGAACTATTTACCGTACTGGTCCTGTTCTCACGGCGGTTCTGGCAGCGCTAAGCGGTCAAATCAAGCGATTACTCTATCCTGACGCGATCGATATAATCCCCGAGATTAAGAGACCGCAGAACCATCTCCGCCATGGAGGTTTTTATCCTTTCAATTTCACGGGGGCCAATGTCCGTCCATCCCATTCGCGCCTTAACCATCTCTTCATTCAGCGCGTATTGCAGGCAGATCGCGAGAATGGACATGGCTTCAAGTCTGACATTCTCACTCGTCGGCGATTCTCCGGATATTTTAGAGACCAGGATACCCAGCAAGTCGTGAATAACATTGATATGCCCTTCCATGATGATCTGGAAGCAGTCTGTTGGCATCTCAATTTCCCGCTTGATCAGGCGCATGCGCCAGCGCGTAACGGGTGAAATAGCGCTGTCGACAAGACGGGAGACGAATAGCGTAACAGTCTCGGCATAGGCTTTGCGGTCCTCACTGGCCGCTGCGAGCTGGTTTTCAAGCACAAGCGCCAGGCTCACCCGGACCGGCTTCAGATCGCGGACGATCTTCTCGAATACCGCCCGATAGAGGCCTTCCTTATTATGAAAATGATAGGAAATGGCGGACAAGTTTACGCTGGCCGCAGCAGCAATCTCGCGGGTTGAAACGGAGTCAAATGCTCTGTCGGCAAACAATCGCCCCGCTGTTTCCAACATCCGTTCCGAGGTTGATGAACCTGACTCTTTCATTTTACTAGATCAATCGTTTGAACTTTGTTTTTTCCATAGTGCACTGTCTTGGAATGGTGTGAGCTCAGCTTAAGGTTTTATCGCGTCGCTTTCTGTTATCTCAGATACGCGCCCATAAAGGTTCGGATATTCTTTTCCATTTCCGGGTCAAACGCTCTCATCAGGGCTTCCACCTGGTTAAAGTAAGTTTTTTCACGCTGGTTCAGCGTAATCCCTTCGGCAACGGATTTTGTACGTGTTGCCTCGGCTGTTACAAATGCAGAGGAACCAGATATTTCCGTAATCTTGAGCTCCACTAATACATGAAATTCATAAAGTTCGGACTGGTCCTTCGTTATAAGCCCCTTAAGCCCGGTTTCCTTATCCAGTCCCTTTTCAACAGCACTCGCGTCCTTGATGGTCACAGTCGCCACCGCACCGCTATTGCCGGTAGTCCGCAAACGATCCCGCACCCAGTTCCGTACGGTCTGATCAATGGAAACGGGAAGCTCATGTTCAACATGCGGTGGCTTGAGAGGCGGCGTAAACTCATCCACAATCTTTATTTCACCCACATTAAGATAAAGCGGATTGAGATGCTGAAAAGTAATCTCCGGATAGACAGGGTTCGGAGGTGGGGCGGCACAACCGAAAAGAAGGGTTGGCAGCAGGAGGGTAACGATTGTCAGAAGACGGCGAAGGCCAGCCATTTTACTCTCACCTTGAAAGGAATTAAACCGAATACACTCTATTACGGTCTGTAGAAGAAGTTCAACCCTGTGTTTAAGGGCTGCCTCCTAGCGTACGTCAGATAATATCATCAACCCGTATCTCATATTTGCTGGAACAGAACTGGCAATCAACCGTGATTACACCATCCACTGCCATATCTTCCATGTCCGACCCCCCGAAAGTTTTCAACGTATTCATTACTCGCTCGGCGCTACAGCTGCACTGATCCTGAAGTTCCTGTGGTTCATAAAGCCAGACCCCATCCTCATGAAAAAGCTTATACAGCAACTCGGCGGACTTGAGGATCGGACTGGTCAGCTCCTGCGCCGTAATTGTACCGGCAAGGGCCTGTGCATTTCGCCAGTTCTCTTCCTCCCGATCCTGATTGAATTCAGTTGCATTCTCATCCGGCAACCGCTGGATCATTAAGCCGCCTGCGCGCCACTTTCCATCGCTTTTCTCGATGGCAACTCGCAGTAATGTATCGATCTGTTCCGACTTATCGAAATAATTCTCCATGCAGGCGGCAAGACTGTCCCCTTCAAGATCAACGATCCCCTGATATCTTTTGTGCTCTTCACCGGCGTCGATGGTAAAGGCGGCATAGCCGTTACCAAGGTATTCCTTGACGTTCAGCGAACTGCCTTCAGCCGCCTTCTCGTCCAGTTTTTCGGGGTCGAATGACGCGTAGCCTCGCATATCGCCCGGTGTTGTCATATCCGCGGCAATCATGCTAATCGCACCGTCCCCTTTGGTCTGCACCGTAAAGATACCATCAAACTTGAGAGCGCCGCCGAGCATGGCGGCCAGCACCAGTCCTTCCCCCAGAAACCGGCCAACAGCCTCCGGATATCCATGCCGGTTAAGAATGGAGTCAACGACACTTCCCATCCGGACAACTCGCCCCCTCACCCCGGCTTTCGCCATCTGGAACGGCTGGATAACGTTATCAGTGATTATTCTCTGACCCGCGTCGGTCATAAGGTCTCTTTCTCGTTCAAGTGAAATATCAATTCGCGCCAAGACACCAGCGAAGCACGGCTTTTTGCGCGTGAAGGCGATTTTCCGCCTCATCAAAGATAACCGATTGCGGGCCGTCCATGACGGCCGCCGTCGCTTCTTCACCACGATGCGCCGGCAGGCAGTGCATGAAAATGGCATCATTCGCCGCGCGGGCCATCAGGGCTTCGTCCACCTGATAAGGCGCCAGCAGATTATGGCGATTGGAAACATCATCTCCCATCGAAACCCAAGTATCCGCAACGATGCAATTCGCACCTGATGCCGCCTCAGCCGCGTCCCGGGTGACATGTACTGTTGCCCCCGCCTCCTTCGCCCAGTCAAGCGCCCTTTGATCCGGCAACAGCTCTTCCGGGCAAGCAATCCGGAATTCAAAATCAAACAGTCCCGCCGCGTGGATCCAGGAGGTCACCATGTTATTTCCATCGCCGCACCAAGTGACAATCTTGTCCTTGATCGGCCCGCGATGCTCTTCAAACGTCATGACGTCGGCCATCAGCTGACAAGGATGACTGTCATTCGTCAGGCCATTGATAACCGGCACGCTCGCATATTCAGCAAGCTCAAGCAATTTCGCATGCTCGTCTGTCCGGATCATGATCGCGTCCACATAACGCGAGAGAACCCGAGCCGTATCTGCAATCGTTTCTCCGCGCCCCAGCTGCATATCATTGCTGTTCAGGACAATTGTATGCCCCCCCAGTTGACGCATCGCCATATCAAAGGAAACACGGGTTCGGGTTGACGGAAACTCGAAAATCGTGGCGAGGGTGAGGCCTTTGAGCGGTGCCTCCTTATCCATTGTGCCCTTCGGTAAATCCGCACGCGCACGTTTTAACGCGATGCCGTCATCGATAATTCCGCGCACGTCCGCTTTCGAAAGCGCGTTCAGATCAAGAAAATGAAGTGGGTTAGCCATTCTCAAGCTCCGTGCAGGCCTCATCCAGCAAATTAATAAACTCTGACACCTCGGCATCCTCAATAATCAGCGGCGGCAGGAGACGAACAACATTATCCCCGCCTTTGGCCGTCAAGACGCCAAGTTCCAGCAATTTGTTACTCACCAGCGTGTTCTCCACCTTGCATTTCAGGCCGAGATGCAATCCAATTCCACGAATTTCCTCAAGGATGTCCGGGTGACGATCGATAACACCGACTATTCCCTGCTTAAGATGATTCCCCATCTCCACAACATGATCCATGAAGCCTTTTTCGGACATAACATCGACGACGGTACCGGCGACGGCCATGGCAAGTGGGTTGCCGCCATAGGTGGAGCCATGGCTCCCGACAGTCATGGCCTTTGCTACTTTCTCCACGGCGAGGCAGGCGCCAACAGGGAACCCGCCGCCCAGCGCCTTTGCTGAGGTCAGAATATCAGGTTTAATGCCAGCGTGTTCATAGGCGAAGAGCTTGCCTGTCCTTCCCATGCCAGTCTGGATCTCATCCAGCATCAGGAGAAGGTCCCGCTCATCGCACAATGTTCGAAGCGCGCGCATAAATTCGGGCTCAACGACTTGTATGCCGCCCTCGCCCAGTACCGGCTCAATCAGGATTGCGGCTGTTTCATCTGTAATCGCCGCTTTCACCGCCTCAATATCACCGACGGGGACATGGTCGAACCCATCCACTACTGGTCCGAATCCAGCCAGAAGCTTCTCTTGCCCGGCGGCGGCAATCGTCGCCAGGGTCCGGCCATGAAAGGAATTTTCAAATGCGATAATCCGGTATTTTTCAGGCTGGCCATTTGTGCTGAAATACTTCCGCACCATCTTAATTCCGCATTCATTGGCCTCAGCGCCGGAATTGCAGAAATAAACAGCGTCCGCAAAGGTCGCATCAACCAGCTTGCGCGCAAGTTCTTCCTGCCCTGGAATCCGAAAAAGATTAGACACATGCCAGAGCTTCTGCGCCTGCTCTGTCAATGCCGCAACAAGCCTCGGGTGCGCGTGTCCAAGTCCGCTGACTGCAATGCCCGCTGCAAAATCGAGATATCGTCGGCCATCGTTCCCATAGAGATACGGACCTTTCCCTTTCTCAAAGGAAAGATCGGCAGGAGCATAGTTTGACAATAATGCGGGAATCATATGCTTTCTCCACGAAACTAAAGGGTAACCGGCTAATATTCGCTGCCAGAAAGCGCGGAAGTATTGACAGGAGACCGCGCCCTGTCAATCAAACTCTTGCGTTGAAAACGATATTTTCAGGCTTTCAGGCGATATCCGCTTCTTATCAATGCCCAGACGGCGATATATAGCAATATGTCGATACTTGCGATTAGCAACGCCCCAACCCAGATGGAACTGTCGGAGGTTCCGATAAAGCCATACCGAAAACCGTCAATCATGTAGAAAAAGGGATTAAGATGGCTGATCTGATACCAAATTCCTGTCAAACGGTCGATTGAATAAAATGTCCCTGAAAGGAAGGAAAGCGGCATGATGACAAAATTTGTCATGGCCGCCATATGGTCGAACTTTTCCGAGACAATCCCGGCAATCATCCCGAGCAACGACAACATCAACCCGGCACCGATAGTATAGTAGATCACCGCCACCCAGGAATATACGGAAATATCGATCAGAACCCACATGGCCGCTCCGACAGCGAGCGCAACGGCCACCCCGCGGGCGAGCCCGGAAAGCACATAGGCGAGTGTCAGTTCCGCAGGGGAAAGCGGCGGCATCAGGATATCGACGATATTGCCCTGAATTTTCGAAATCAGGATCGACGACGACGTGTTGGCAAAGGAGTTCTGGATAATGGCCATCATGATCAGGCCCGGCGCCAAAAAGTTAGCATAGGAGACATCGCCGACATACCGCTCGCTCCCGCCAAATGCCAGTGTGAATATTGCCAGGAAAAGAATTGTCGTCATCATCGGCGCAAGCACGGTTTGCAGTGGTACCTTCAGGAACCGACGCACTTCCTTGGAAAGCAGCGTGGTCATTCCGCGCCAATTTGCAAGCCCGATTTTGGAGCCAAAATGCAGCATTACGCCGGATTTCTGTGTATTATTCTGAGTTGTTGTGTGAACTGTCATGCGGCTTAGATATGCAATCACGCCCCAACAGGCAAGCAATCAATTCGAACGCCACAACAAGACCGCCAATCAGAAGCTGGTATAAACGCCGTCACTGCGTTAAATATTGAATCATCTTCCAGAACAATCACAACACCTTCCGGAGTAGAATATAGAATGGCCGTTGAAATTTTTCATAATCCCCGCTGCAGCAAATCCCGTCAGACGCTCGCCCTGTTACAGGGAAAGGGCATCGATCCGGACGTAACGGAATATCTGACATCTCCCCCCACCAAAGAACGGCTGACGGAGATACTGGAAATGCTGCATATGCAGCCCAGGGAACTGATGCGAAAAGGCGAGTCGGAATACAAGGACAACAACCTTGGCGACCCGGCGCTAAGCGACGACGCCCTCATCAAGGCCATGATTGATCACCCTAAACTGATTGAACGGCCGATCGTGATTACCAATGGCAAGGCCCGCATTGGCCGACCCCCGGAGTCAGTTCTTGAAATCCTGTGAATAAGAGCAAGGCCCAACAAATTCGTGAAGTTGTTGCGGTCATCACAGCAAGACAGCAATTCACCCTTTCCATTAGCCGTCAGTCTATATAGAATTGCGGGTAATTCCCGTCTGTGGTTACAGGGCATGGGCGCATAAATAATAACAAATGAGGAGAATTCTTATGGCAGACGCCGTTATCGTATCCACCGCCAGAACCCCTATCGGCAAGGCATATCGCGGTGCTTTCAACAATACGCACGGGGCGGACATGGGCGGACATGTTATCAAGCATGCCGTCGAACGCGCCGGCGTTGATCCGGCAGAGGTTGAAGATGTCATCTTCGGCGTCGCCAATCCGGAAGGTGCGACGGGTGGAAACATTGCGCGTCAAGCCCTGCTGCGGGCGGGACTACCAGTTACATCGTCCGGAACCACCGTCAATCGGTTCTGCTCCTCTGGGCTGCAAACCATTTCGATGGCGGCGCAACGTATCATCGTTGATAAAGTCCCGGTTATGGCCGCCGGTGGCATGGACAGCATCAGCCTTGTTGTGAATGAACATATGAACCGCTACCACGCGCAAAATGAATGGCTATTGGAAAACAAACCCTCCATCTATGATCCTATGCTGAAGACGGCGGAAACTGTGGCAACACGCTATGGTATCACGCGCGAAGCCATGGACGAGTACAGCTACCAAAGTCAGATGCGGACGGCGGCCGCACAGGAAGCGGGCCGGTTCGATCAGGAAATCGTTCCCATGACGACGGTAAAGGTAATGGAGAATAAGGAAACCGGCGAGACCCTTCATGAAGAAGTCACCCTGACCCAGGACGAAGGTAATCGTGCCAGCACGACCTTGGAAGGGCTGGCCAGCCTTAAACCTGTGCTGGGTGAGGATTGCTTTATTACGGCAGGGAATGCGAGTCAGCTTTCCGACGGAGCATCCGCCTGTGTTGTTATGGACAGCAAACTCGCCGAGCAACGCAATATCGAACCGCTTGGAATCTACCGCGGTTTGGTTGTTGCGGGTTGCGAGCCGGATGAGATGGGTATCGGTCCGGTTTTTGCGGTTCCAAAACTGCTGAAACGTCATGGCCTCAAGATGGACGACATTGGCCTTTGGGAGTTGAATGAAGCGTTCGCTGTGCAGGTGCTCTACTGCCGTGACAAGCTTGGTATCCCGAACGACCTCCTCAATGTTGACGGCGGTGCGATTTCCATTGGACATCCATTTGGCATGTCAGGTGCGCGTCTGACAGGCCATGCACTAATCGAAGGCAAACGCCGGGGCGCGAAATATGTTGTTGTTACTATGTGTATCGGTGGCGGCATGGGTGCGGCAGGGCTTTTCGAAGTCAACTAAACCCGAAACAATCCAAAGAAAAACCCCGGAGGTCCGATCAGGCTTCCGGGGTTTTTTGATTCCGAAGGTGGAGCCTAACGCGTCGGGATCGGTTCATCCCCGGTATAGTCATAAAAACCACGGCCGGATTTCCGTCCAAGCCAGCCCGCCTCGACATATTTAACCAGAAGCGGACAAGGGCGGTACTTGGTGTCCGCAAGCCCTTCGTACAGGACTTGCATGATTGCCAGGCAAACATCCAGTCCGATAAAATCCGCCAGTTGAAGCGGACCCATCGGATGGTTGGCACCAAGGCGCATGGCCGTATCGATCGCCCGAACCGAGCCCACACCTTCATACAGCGTATAGACCGCTTCGTTGATCATCGGAAGCAGGATACGGTTGACGATAAAGGCCGGAAAATCCTCTGCCGGCGTTGGCGTCTTATCGAGACGGATCGCAAGATCCTTGATCGTCTCAAACGTTTCCTCATTCGTCGCAATGCCCCGGATCAGTTCGACCAATTGCATGACCGGCACCGGGTTCATAAAATGCATGCCGATGAATTTTTCCGGTCGGTCCGTAATCGCCGCAAGGCGGGTGACAGAAATGGATGATGTGTTCGTGGCGATGATGGCTTCCGGCTTTAACTGCGGCCCCAGAGCGGAGAGAATCTGCTTCTTGATCTCCTCGTTCTCGGTGGCCGCCTCAATCACCAGATCCACATCGGAAAGATGCCCATCGTCCGTGACCGGATTGATGTGAGAGAGTGCCTTGGTAATATCCGCCTCGGAAAGAGCGCCACGCCCCACTTGTCGTCGCAGGTTATGCTCGATTGTACCCAAGGCCTTGTCCAGCTGTTCCCGGGAAATGTCCTTGAGAAACACATCCACCCCTGCAACAGCCAGGACATGGGCAATACCATTGCCCATCTGGCCCGCGCCAATCACACTTACTTTGTTAATCATTGCCTAATTCCAAGCATAAAGGTGAGCGCGACCATAACGCCAATAATTCGACTTCTGCACGCCATCACAGAGCGGCATCCAGCTCCGGCAATGCCTTGAACAGGTCCGCAACAAGTCCGTAGTCCGCCACCTGGAAAATCGGGGCTTCCTCATCCTTGTTGATGGCCACAATCACCTTGCTGTCTTTCATACCTGCAAGATGCTGAATGGCGCCGGAAATACCAACAGCAATATATAGCTGCGGCGCAACGACCTTACCGGTCTGACCTACCTGGAATTCATTCGGCACAAAACCCGCGTCAACCGCTGCACGGCTGGCGCCAACTGCGGCGCCGAGCTTATCGGCAATTGCTTCGAGCAGATGAAAGTTATCGCCGGACTGCATACCACGGCCGCCCGAAATAACGATTTTTGCTGATGTAAGTTCAGGGCGTTCGGATTCAGAAAGCTCTGCGCCGACGAAAGTGGAAAGCCCCGCGTCAGCGGTGGCGCTCACGGCTTCAACCGAGGCGGAACCCCCGGTTGCGTCTGCGGCTGCAAAGTTCGTTGCACGCACCGTGATCACCTTCTTCGCGTCACTGGACTGCACAGTCGCCATGGCGTTACCGGCATAGATCGGACGAACGAAGGTATCCGGCGAGACCACCTCAACAATCTCAGAAATCTGGCCAACATCCAGAAGAGCGGCAACCCGAGGCAGGATATTCTTCCCGGCGGAGGTCGCTGCGGCGACAATGCCATCATACCCATCGGCAAGAGAAACAATAAGGGCCGCAACATTTTCCGCCAGCATATCGCCATAAAGAGCGTCTTCTACCAACAGAACTTTTGCAACACCGGAAACTTTCGCAGCTTCATCGGCGACCGCCGAGCAGCCATTTCCCGCAACCAGGACATGGACGTCACCACCCAGTTCAGTCGCAGCAGTCACTGCATTCAGCGTCGCCGTGCCCAGCGCTTCGTTATCATGATCAGCAAGTACAAGAACAGTCATCAGATAACCCCCGCTTCGTTTTTCAGTTTGTCGACCAGTTCAGCGACAGATTCTACCATTACACCAGCTTCACGTTTTGCCGGTTCTTCCACTTTCAGTGTCGTCAGACGCGGCGCAATATCAACACCGAGATCTTCTGGCGATTTTTCATCAATCGGCTTTTTCTTCGCCTTCATGATATTTGGCAGGGAAGCGTAGCGGGGTTCATTCAAGCGGAGGTCAGTCGTAACAACCGCAGGCATTTTCAGCTCGATTGTTTGCAGGCCGCCATCAACCTCGCGCGTGACTTTCGCCGTTCCGTCAGCAAGATTTACCTTGGAAGCAAATGTACCCTGAGACCATCCCAACAACGCGGCCAGCATCTGACCTGTCTGATTGGAATCATCATCAATGGCCTGCTTGCCAACAATGATCAAATCCGGCTTTTCCTCATCCGCAACGGCCTTCAACAATTTGGCTACAGCGAGGGGTTCTACTGCCTCATCCGTTTTGACCAGAATGCCCCGGTCCGCCCCCATGGCAAGGGCCGTACGCAAGGTTTCCTGCGCGGCTTGCGGTCCGACAGACATGGCAACGACTTCCGTTGCCACACCGGCTTCGCGAAGGCGAAGACCTTCCTCAACGGCAATTTCATCAAAGGGGTTCATGGACATCTTGACGTTTGCGAGGTCTACACCAGTCTTGTCCGCTTTAACACGGATCTTAACGTTGTAGTCCACGACACGTTTAACAGCGACGAGAACTTTCATGGATCGGTCTACTCCCGGGTCATAGTTTCTTCACTCTCCACCGGAAACCCGTTTCCCGGTGACGTGAATTTGTGATTAATATATACGCAAATTCTACTCTTATTCGGCAGTGCACAATAAATAGCTAATGACTATCTGTCAATTCACCGTAGTCGGACATTTTTATAAGGCTTAACTAACTGTTTTAATTATATAATTAAACTTAATCTGTTGCCCTGTTGGCGCCAGGGACCCAGAGAACGTCTTCCGCCCCCTTATCATTTAGGAACCGGCCGAGCACAAACAGGAAATCAGACAGACGGTTGGCATAGGCGATGGCATGAGGATTGACGATTTCCGAATCACTTAAGCTGATCATTCGCCGCTCTGCCCGCCGACAGACAGTTCTGGCCAGATGCAGATAGGAGGACGCCACAGAGCCCCCCGGAAGGATAAAGGAATTAAGCGGCGCCAATTCCGAATTCATCTCGTCAATCTCTTCTTCAAGACGGTCGACCTGCGCTTTTACAATCCGGAGCGGTGGATATTTCGGCTGCTCCTGTTCGGGCGTACAGAGATCCGCCCCGAGATCGAAAAGATCATTCTGGATACGCGCCAGCATTTCATCAGTCTGGCCGGTCACATGCAATCGGACTAAGCCAATCACCGCATTCGTTTCGTCCACATCGCCGTAGGCCTCGACACGTGAGCTTGTCTTGCTGACCCGGGTGCCATCCCCGAGTGATGTTTTCCCCTTGTCGCCGCCGCGGGTATAAATTTTTGTGAGTTTTACCATTTTTCACACATCATCAATATATCTGTCTCCCGGAGATCGCGGATCAACTTGAAGTCCCGGCGAGCCATATCCCGAACATAATCAGAACAACCGCGACAGCCTGCACAAAAATACGCAACTGCATCAGCTTGTTTCCGTAGCGACGGTTAAACTCGCCCCCGCGTGCCATTGTCAGAACTCCGAAGAACAGGACAAGCGCCGTTGCAATCACAGCAGCAACAATGAGATAATTAATCATAATGATCGGTCCGGCTTCATCATATAAAGAAATTAACCTAACGCTACACGTTCACGCCCTATATGGACAGGAAAAGTCATGGAAGCAACCCAGGATATCGTAATTATCGGCGGCGGCGTTATCGGATCGTCCATTGCCTATTTCCTGAAAAGCATGGCTGGGTTTGACGGCATCATTACTGTTCTCGAGAAAGACCCGAGTTACGAGTTCGGCTCCACTGCGCGGTCATGGGGCGGTGTCCGGCAACAATTCTCGACACCCGAAAATATCCTCATGTCGCAATTCATGCAGGAGTTCCTGGGACAGATTACACATCATCTTGCCATTGATGACACGCCGGTTGATGTGGGCTATCGCGAGTACGGATATCTCTTCCTGGCAGAGGACCGCCACATTCCGCTGCTCTATACGAACAATGCTATCCAACGGAAACTGGGCGTGAATGTCGGTCTTCTCGATTCCGACGATCTTGCGCGCGGTTACCCCTGGATGAATGTTTCCGATCTCGCGGGCGGATCGCTCGGTTTAAGCGGGGAGGGCCGCCTCGATGCCTACAGCCTTAATCAGGCCTTTCGCAAGAAATCAATTTCTCTCGGTGTGCGATTCCTGAAGGCGGAAGCTATCGGTCTTGAGGTGGAGGCGAAGCAGGTGAGTGCCGTTCTTCTCAAGGATGGTTCACGGCTGCGTTCGGGATATGTCGTAAATGCAGCCGGGCCAACAGCCTCCGAAGTTGCCGGTTGGGCCGGCATCGATCTTCCCGTTCGTTCGCGAAAGCGCTTCGCCTTCAGTTTCAGCTGCCGAACAGAAGTTTCCGGCTGCCCACTGGTGATTGACCCGAGCGGCGTTCATTTTTCGCCGGAAGGGCGCCAGTTCATTGCAGGCTGCTCCCCGGACCCTGAGAATGATCCGGACTGTTCAGACTTCGAAATCGACTATGGCTGGTTTGAAGAGCATATATGGCCTATCCTGGCCCATCGCGTGCCCGCGTTTGAATCCATCAAGCTTGAGAATGCCTGGGCGGGCCATTATGCCTATAATATACTGGATCAGAATGCCATTCTTGGATCGCACCCCGAGATCACGAATTTCTTTTTTGCAAACGGGTTTTCGGGACACGGGTTACAGCAATCACCGGCTGTTGGTCACGCTATAGCCGAACTCATTACCCATGGCGAATATAGAACCCTCGACCTCTCTCGCCTCTCATTTTCGCGGGTGACGGCGGGGGATGCTATACTGGAACGTAATATTGTGTAGATAATCTGGAAAAAGGATACCGTAAATGCCTGTTGTCAGGATAGATATGTTTGAAGGACGGAACCGCGAAACCAAACAGGAGCTGGTTAAATCGATAACAGCGGAAATGGTTCGCATTACCGGTTGCGGCGCAGCCAGCGTCAATGTGATCATTAATAACGTCGCCAAGGATGACTGGGGGTTGGGTGGGGAGCTTGCGAGCACCAAGTTTCCCGATAGCTGATTTTACAAGAGGGCGACGTGCATAATCCTGTTATCTCATTACTGATCCGAATCTGGCAGCACTTTACCGGGCAGAACTGTCTGCGGATGGCCACCGCATTGAGCTATCAGACGTTGCTCGCGATCGTCCCGCTGGCGGCCGTCGCATTCGCCCTCTTCACAGCCATCCCGGCTTTCGGCCATCTGCAGGAACAAATCACGGATTTCCTCTTTGACAGCTTGCTCCCGTCAAAAATTTCAACGGTGGATGCGGCGCTTCGTAGCTTCACGGTCAACGCGAGCCAACTCACACTTTTTGGACTTGGGGGTATTGCCATAACGGCATTGTTGCTCATGTCCAGTATCGAGGAAATTTTCAGCCAAATCTGGAAAGTTGCGGCGACACGCAATCCTCTCAAGCGATTTATCACTTATATCATTATCACCCTCATCGGCCCCGTCGCCATTGGGACCAGCCTGACCCTGATTGACTGGATCATCAAGGTAAGCGAGGAAGCAACCGGTATCCAGATTGCCGAAACGGTTGATCTTGTCCGCTCAACTCTCCCGGTTCTATTGCCGTTAATGGTCTTATTCATTCTTTATCGAATTGTCCCGGCCTGCGATGTGAAATGGCGCCATGCCTTCATTGGCGCGACGGTCGCAACGGCTCTATTCATGCTCGGAAAATATTTCTTCAAGCTGTATCTTCAATATTTTCCGTCTTACGAGGTGGTTTATGGCGCCATGGCGGCCATCCCGCTCTTCCTGATCTGGCTCTATGTAAGCTGGGCTGTTGTCCTGTTCGGAGCTACGATTGCTGCCGTTCTCGGCTTCGAATTCACCGGTGAGATGGAAGAGAAATAAAAGCGGGTTTTGTCAATCCGGCAGCTTCACGGCCCCATCTGCATCGATTTCAAAGCCGGGGTTCCATGCCACTTCCCAAAGGTGACCGTCAAGATCGCGGAAATATCCGGAATATCCGCCCCAGAAAACGTCTTCCGCCTGTTTGACTACCTCTGCCCCCAATGACTGGACTTCAGCCAGCACCTCATCGACCTCAGCCTTACTGCGGGCGTTATAGGCAATTGAGAACCCTTCAAAACCGGATCCTTTTACAGAAACCCCGGCGTCTTTCGCCAACTCATCCAGCGGAAACAGGCCGAAAGCAATCGAACCGCATTGAAAGAAGGAAACGCCGGGGGCGTCCTTTACGGAACGCCTCCAGCCAAGGGATTCGAAAAAGACTGTGCTTCGTGCCAGGTCCCTGACACCAAGCGTTATCAACGACAGCCTTTGTTCCATAGCGGAACTCCGTCAGTTTGCCCCTTCCAGCAGGCGACGGGCAATCACCTGAGCCTGGATTTCACCGGCACCCTCAAAAATATTGAGGATACGCGCGTCGCAAAGCACGCGGCTGATCGGATATTCCAGCGCGAAACCATTGCCACCGTGAATTTGCAGGGCATTATCTGCCGTGCTCCAGGCGACGCGCGCACCAAGAAGCTTGGCCATGCCTGCTTCAAGGTCACAGCGGCGGCCTTCATCCTTCGCCCGGGCGGAAGCATATGTAAGCTGCCGAGCCATCATGATTTCAACGGCCATCCAGGAGAGCTTTCCAGCAACACGCGGAAACTTGATGATCGGCCGGGCGAACTGAACACGGTCCAGCGCGTAACGAAGGCCGAGTTCCATCGCGTTCTGCGCAACGCCGAGCGCACGGGCCGCCGTCTGGATGCGAGCGCTTTCAAAGGTCTGCATCAACTGCTTGAAGCCGTTTCCTTCTTCTTCGCCCAAAAGATTTTCTGCCTTGATTTCGAAGTTATCAAAGCCGAGTTCATATTCCTTCATCCCACGGTAGCCAAGCACTTCGATCTCACCGCCAGTCATGCCCTCAGCCGGGAAATCCTCCTTCTCGGTCATATGCGGCTTTTCGGCGAGGAACATGGAAAGCCCTTTGTAGCCGGGCTCATTTGGGTTCGTCCGCACCAGCATGGTCATCACATCAGCACGTGCCGCATGAGTGATCCATGTCTTGTTGCCGGTCACCTTATAAACATCCCCATCCTTCACGGCGCGGGTTTTCAAAGACGCCAAGTCTGAACCGGTGTTCGGTTCCGTAAACACGGCTGTCGGCAATATTGCGCCGGTTGCAATCGAGGAAAGCCATTTATCCTTCTGTGCTTCCGTGCCGCCGGTCAGTATAAGTTCCGCCGCAATTTCCGATCGCGTTCCGAGCGACCCAACGCCGATATAGCCACGAGAGAGTTCTTCGGAGACAACGCACATGGACATCTTGCCAAGGCCGAGACCGTCATACTCTTCCGGCACCGTCAAGCCAAACACGCCGAGCTCCGACATTTTCTGGACCACCGGCATGGGGATCAACTCGTCCTTGAGATGCCAGTCATGGGCATAGGGCATAACCTCTTCGTTCGCAAACCGCCGGAACTGGTCCCGGATCATGGCGAAAGTCTCGTCGAGGCCCAGGTCGCCAAAATCCCCCGTATCCATACCTTCCGCAATCAATTCGGCGATGCGTTCCTTAACGCTGGCGCTATGGCCCGCCTCAATCAGTGTTGCAACTTCCGCAGTCTTGTACTTGGCAATGGCTGCATCATCCAAACCGAGGTCGAGTGGCCGGATAATCTCCCCGAGGGTCATGGGAATACCGCCCGCAATCTGACTCAGGTACTCGCTGAAACCGGCCTGAAGAATAAGCTGCTCCAATTCTCCGAATTTTCCCTCGGATGAAAGTGCACGCGACCAGTTCAACGTTTCCCGCAACGCCTCGACATAGGTCGCCAGCCACGCAAGGCCATGAGTCGCATATTGGTTAGCTTCAACCAGTTCTGCGCTGATCCGGCCATTACTGCCGCGTGTCAATTCGGCAACAGAGATTATTGCCTGCTGCTTGAAAGATTCGGCGGAGTCCAGTGCCTTTTCACAAAGGCCGTCCAGCCCGCTTAGCAAAAGAGTGCGGGGTGATTCAGTCATTTCTGACAGTGTCATTATTGTTCTTCCTTGTTTATTTTTGGCAGCAGTTTAGCCGTTGCCGGCTTCAATTGCATCCTCAATAGTCCGAAGGCCCGGATATTTAGACGATACCAGAACGGCCATATTGCCGGGCTTGTGCTGGTTATTCATCATTTTCGTATGCGCCCGCGGGATATCATCCCATGAGAACACCTCGGACATACATGGATCTATCCGCCGCTCAACAACCAGGTTATTCGCCTGTGATGCCTGTTTGAGGTTTGCAAAATGGCTCCCCTGAATACGCTTCTGGCGCATCCAGACAAACCGGGCGTCCATGGTGAGGTTAAATCCGGTCGTGCCGGCGCAGAATACCACCATGCCGCCGCGCTTCACTATATTACAGGAAACAGGGAAGGTCTGCTCTCCCGGATGCTCGAAGACAAAATCGACATCGTTGCCTTTGCCGGTGATGTCCCAGATTGCCTTGCCGAATTCGCGGGTTTTCTTCATATACTCGCCGAAGCCTTCGCCGTTCACCTTGGGAAGCTGGCCCCAGCAATCAAAGTCCTTCCTGTTCAACACGCCCTTCGCCCCAAGGGACATCACGAAATCGCGTTTGTTCTCATCCGAAATTACACCGATGGCGTTCGCACCGGCGGCGGCGCAGATCTGGATTGCCATTGACCCCAAGCCGCCGGAAGCGCCCCAGATAAGAACATTATGGCCAGGGCGCAGGATATGTGGTCGATGACCGAACAGCATGCGATACGCCGTTGCCAACGTCAGAACGTAACAGGCGCTTTCTTCCCATGTCAGATGTTTTGGCCGTGGCATTAGCTGGCGGTCCTGAACTCGCGCAAACTGGGCGAAGGATCCATCCGGTGTTTCATAGCCCCAGATCCGCTGGCTCGTCGAGAACATCGGGTCGCCACCATTGCACTCTTCATCGTCGCCATCGTCCTGGTTACAATGAACCACAACCTCATCGCCAACCTTGAAACGCTTGACCTTGTTGCCAACGGCGTAAACGACGCCGGACGCATCGGACCCTGCGATATGATAGGGTTGCTTATGGACATCAAAGGGGGAAATAGGCTCGCCCAGCGCCGCCCAGACACCATTGTAATTGACACCGGCTGCCATTACGAGAACGAGGACGTCATGGCTGTCCAGTTCCGGCGTATCGACAACTTCAACCTGCATGGCGGATTCCGGTTCGCCGTGACGCTCACGCCGGATCGCCCAAGCATACATTTTGGAAGGCACGTGGCCGAGCGGTGGAATTTCTCCGACCTCATACAAATCCTTGATTTCACCTGCCGGTGTTTCATTATTAGTGTCGGACAGCGCGGAAGCTTGCGTATTTGACATCAAAAATATCCCTCGTATTTATTATCGTGTCTTCTTTATAGGGCATCAGGTCTTTAGAATTTACAAATCCCGATTTCTCGCCTTCGTATATCGCATTGCATCAAAAAACGAAACAGAGACCTTTACTTTAGCCCGGTTTATGAGAAGATTACTGACCTTTGACCAGATAACAAGTTTTTTTTGCGCTGCAACACAAAGTTATGTTATTACGCGTGATGATAAACACACGTAATAACCAGTCTTAATAAGGCTTAAAAACGAAAGAAAATTATGGCAAACGACAAGCAGGAAGCCGCGAACTCCGGCGCCCCCCAAAAAGATCGTCCGTGGCTTTTCCGCACATATTCGGGTCATTCTTCTGCACAGGCTTCAAATGAACTCTATAAGACCAACCTTGCGCGGGGTCAGACCGGCCTTTCTGTTGCCTTCGATTTACCTACCCAAACAGGTTATGATTCGGACCATATCCTGGCCCGCGGCGAGGTTGGCAAGGTAGGCGTTCCGATCTGTCATCTTGGCGATATGCGCACCTTGTTCGATGAAATTCCGCTTGAGAAAATGAATACCTCAATGACCATCAATGCAACCTCCGCCTGGTTGCTGGCATTGTATGTTGCGGTCGCAGAGGAACAAGGCGCAGACGTAGCCGCCCTTCAGGGGACCGTACAGAACGACATCATCAAGGAGTATCTTTCGCGCGGGACCTATATTTTTCCGCCCGCGCCGAGCATGCGACTGATAACCGACGTCGTCAGCTACACTTATCAACATATGCCGAAGTGGAATCCGACCAACGTCTGTTCCTACCATCTGCAAGAAGCTGGCGCGACACCGGTTCAGGAACTCTCCTTCGCGCTCGCCACGGCAATCGCCGTCCTCGATGCCGTCAAGGAAGGCGGGCAGATCAGTGCCGAGGATTTCCCTGCCGCAACGGGCCGGATCAGTTTCTTCGTGAATGCTGGCATCCGCTTTATCACCGAAATGTGCAAGATGCGCGCGTTCGTCGATCTGTGGGATGAAATCCTGCGGGATCGATATGGGGTTGAGGATGAAAAATTCAGGCGGTTCCGATACGGCGTGCAGGTAAATTCCCTCGGCCTCACGGAGCAGCAACCGGAGAACAATGTTTATCGCATTCTGTTGGAAATGCTGGCTGTTGTCCTCTCCAAAAACGCCCGCGCCCGGGCGGTGCAGCTTCCGGCCTGGAACGAAGCGCTCGGCCTCCCGCGGCCATGGGATCAGCAATGGTCCCTCCGTCTTCAGCAGATCGTTGCTTATGAGACCGACCTGCTTGAGTTTGGTGATATCTTCGAAGGGTCAGTGGAAATCGACCGCAAGGTCGAGGAATTGAAAAACGCCGCACGGGAAGAGCTACGTCTGATAGATGAAATGGGCGGCGCAGTCGCCGCAGTGGATACGGGCTATCTGAAGGAAAGCCTGGTCAATGCGAACACCATCCGGGTTCAGTCGGTCATTGCCGGTGATCTGCCCGTCATTGGCGTGAATAAATTCACCGAATCCGCCCCCTCGCCCCTTACTCAGGAAGCAGATGGCGGCATCATGACGGTCGATGTCAAAGCGGAAGCCGAGCAGATTGAACGGCTGGAAGCCTGGCGGGCGGACCGGAATGACGCCGAGGTGCAAAAGGCACTCGACGCGCTTTCGAAAGCCGCCAGAGAGGGGCAGAATATCATGCCGCCCTCCATTGCCGCCGCAAAAGCGGGCGTTACGACGGGCGAATGGTCGGAAGCCCTGCGTCAGGTCTATGGCGAGTATCGCGCCCCCACCGGTGTGGGGACCGCTATCTCCAATGCAGAAAACGATATTCTGGAGCCGGCCCGGGAAAAAGTTGCCGCAGCAGCAGGAATTCTCGGTCGGCCTTTGAAGGTTTTGGTTGGCAAGCCAGGTCTGGATGGACATTCAAACGGTGCAGAACAGATTGCCGTTGCGGCGCGCGATAGCGGTATGCAGGTCGTGTATGAGGGCATTCGCCTCACGCCGGAGCAGATCGTAAACGCCGCCCGTGCGGGAACTGTGGATCTGGTCGGCCTCTCCATCCTCTCCGGCTCTCATGTGTCTCTCGCAACGGAAGTTTGCAAGCAGCTGCGCGAAGCCGGAATTGGCGATGTCCCGGTTGTTGTCGGTGGCATCATACCCCCTGAAGATGCGGAAAAGCTGACCAAGGCAGGAGTGAGCGCAATCTATACGCCGAAGGATTTCGATATGGCGGGCATCATTATCGACATGGTTGATATGATCATGAAATATGAAGATGTCGCATAATTAGGCAGGTTAAAAAAGATTCGAGGATTTGGCGGAAAATTAACCATAATCGACCATTTTCCGCACTTCTTCGGGCTGGTAACCATATTCGCGTAAAGATTTGATTGTTGCATCCTTGTCACGCTTTGACAGTCGGCGGCCTTTTCCGTCAGAGATCAAACCATGATGAAAATAGGTCGGTGTGGGCAGCTCCAACAACCCCTGCAACAATCGGTGAATATGGGTTGACGGGAACAGGTCCTGACCCCGAATAATATGGTTAGCACCCTGAATTGCATCATCAAATGTGACCGCAAGATGATAGCTTGTCGGCGTTTCCTTGCGCGCCAGAATGACATCACCAAAAGGTTCCGGATTGCATTGGATGTGACCCTTTCCGATTTCATGAAAGCGCATCGCTTCCAGATCTACAGATGCAATAGCATTAACCATATTCAGCCGAAGCGCGTATGGCTCATCTCGCGCAAATCGCTTCTGCCGCTCCGGCTCCGGCATATCCCGGCAAATCCCCGGATATACAGGACCTTCCGGGCCGTGCGGCGCCGAATTACTGCGGGCAATTTCCGCCGCTATTTCTTTTCGGGTGCAAAAACAGGGATAGATCAAATCGCGATCGTTAAGCTTCTCCAGCAGGGCCGAATAATCCTCCAGATGCTCGCTTTGACGGCGTACAGGCGGGTCCCAGTTCAGGCCCAGCCAGGTCAGATCTTCATAGATAGCTGCCTCAAATTCCGGGTGGCATCTGGTGAGGTCTATGTCTTCCATCCGGAGAAGAAAACGACCGCCGCTTTCACGCGCCGAGCGCCAGGCGAGTGACGCCGAATAAACATGCCCCAGATGAAGAAAACCGGTTGGGCTTGGCGCGAAACGCGTTATAGTTACCATATCGTTAACAAAAGGGTGGTCCGGAAAAAAATATTCAATACGCCTAAAATTTTATCTGTTTTTCTTGTCAGTGACCTGACCCGGCGCTAGCCTTTGTTAAGAATTTATTAATTATAAAAAATTTCAACGGGCGAGACAAATGTTTAAAAGAATTTTGATCGCACTCAATCTTTTAATGCTGGTAACGGCATGTGCGATTCCGATCACGAGAAACCATGATGTCAGCGTGGCTATAGACCGCTACGAAGTTGCCTATCGCGAAATTGTCAGGGACGACCCGTTGATGGCGCAAAATATCAATGTTATGGCAGATGTCTTGCAAACGGTGGATCGGCGGTATGTTGACGATGTGGATCCGGAAGACCTGATCGACAAGGCCATTGAGGGACTGAAAGCCGTTCCGGCAGGGGAAAACTGGGAAAGCGACCCGACAACCCGGGCCTTGAACGCCATGCTCGCTTCAATGGATCGTTACACCGGCTATATGGAGCCGCAGAATTATTCTTCATATCGCGAAGGTCTGGAAGGGCATTTCGTCGGCCTCGGCATCCATATCCGGATGATTGAGGATAACCTGACAGTTATGAACCTTCTGCGCGGATCAGGCGCCGAAGAAGCCGATGTGCGGGAAAAAGACATTATCACCCACGTTAATGGAGAGCCCATTCAAGGCCTGACGATGGCACAGGCACGGGCAAAACTACGCGGGCCGGAGAATACCATTGCCGCGCTCACCATACAGCGCGAGAACAGTCCTTCCCCGATTCAGATTGACGTCACCCGACGTGAGGTGGATGTTGCGGCAGTCGCTCATCGTATCGATGGCAATGTCGGATATATCCGTATTTTTTCCTTCACAAAGAAGACAGGCCCCGGCGTCGTCGCGGCGCTTGAAGAGTTTGAGGATACCCTGGGTTCCGGGCTCTGCGGGATTGTACTGGATATGCGCAACAATCCTGGCGGACTGGTGTCCGAGGCGGAAGTTGTTGCCAGCGCATTTCTTGATGGCGGGAATATCTACACAGTCAGAAATCGCGGGCGGGAACTGGTTGCGCGTGAAGCAGATCGAGGCGATCAGACAAAAGGCGCCCCGATCGTCGTTATGCTCAACAGCAGATCAGCGTCTTCATCTGAAATTGTTGCGGGCGCGCTTAAATATCAGGCCCGGGCCAAACTCTTTGGCGAGAAAAGCTTTGGCAAAGGGCTGATGCAATCCTTGATGCCGCTTCGGAATGGTGGCGGCCTGCGTCTGACGACGGGCCGCTTTACGACAGGCGGCGGTCCTACTTTCCATGATGTAGGCCTTGCTCCGGATATCCCCCATGTCATGGCGGAAGGGGAAAGTGACGACGCACAGATTGCTCTTGCTGCGAAAAGCCTGAACTGTTCTTCCGGCCTAACAACGGCCTATGCAACGACACAATGACGGAGGAGGCGGAACTCTCGGTCGCATTTGAGTTTTTAGGCGATCGGGACCCGGACTTCCGACATGCCCTCTCCCTGATCCAGCCGTTGCCATCCCGAACGCGCCCGGCCGGATTTGAACCTCTTGCAAAAATCATTGTTGAACAACAGGTTTCCCTGGCAAGCGCCGAGGCGATCTGGCGGCGGCTTACCGATGCGGTCACCCCCTTTACGCCATCGCAAATGATCGAGTTTAGCGAGGAAGAACTCCGCAGTTTTGGCCTGAGCCGGCAAAAGGCCCGCTACTGTCGCGCGCTCGCAGAAGATATTTTGGACGGTCGATTGACCCTCAATGGACTGCACAATCTTGACGACGATGACGTACTCAATCAATTAACACAGGTTAAGGGGATCGGGCGCTGGACAGCGGAAATCTATATGATGGCCTGCCTTGGCCGGACGGATATATGGCCCGCCGGGGACGTAGCCCTGCAAACGGCCTTCGGTCACCTCAAGAAGTTGCCGGCACGACCGGACATCGCCCAGATGGATGTCTTGGCCGAACCCCTCCGGCCATATCGCACCATCGCCGCCCGCATCTTGTGGCGCTACTATGCTGATGTGGTCCAGGCACCGACACGCAAAAACATTTCTGGTTAGCCCGACTGGCGCAAACCAGACCGTGAACGGACGCCGAGTCGCATCTTTTCCTTGATCAACTGGATTTGGCACCATGACGCCTTCAATATGAGGTGGCTTCATATTTATTTCACACAAAATGCTGTATTAGCGTTTGCATTTTTCAAAGGGACGCGCCAAACTTTCATGATAGCATCCTGTTTGGAGACCGGTAGAGCCTTGCAAACATCCGTGGAGAAATATCCGGCGCTGGTTTTAAACGCCGATTACAGGCCCCTCAGCTATTTTCCGCTGTCGCTGTGGTCCTGGCAAGATACGCTCAAATCGGTCTTTCTTGAGCGGGTGGATATTGTTTCGGAATATGACCGCGTTGTTCGGTCTCCCAGCTTCGAGATGCGCCTCCCCAGCGTTATCAGCCTCAAACGCTACATCAAGCAGAACAAACAACCGGCCTTTACCCGGTTTAATCTCTTCCTGCGGGACGGGTTCAGCTGTCAGTATTGCGGCTCGACAGAAGAACTGACGTTCGATCATGTGCTTCCGCGCCGTCTTGGTGGTCAGACAAGCTGGAAGAATATCACAACAGCCTGCGCCCCTTGCAATATGAAAAAAGGGGGACGGCTTCCGCACGATGTGAATATGTTCCCGGCGATCCGGCCCTATGTGCCGACCCCGCAGATGCTTAATAGACAAGGCCGCGCCTTCCCGCCCAACTATCTTCATGAGAGCTGGCGCGATTATCTTTACTGGGATACGGAACTCGAAGAATAAGCGAAATTTCCGACCCCCGACTTCTCCCGACTTGCGTTCCCCTCGCTTCGGCGGCTATATAGAAATCTGTTTGTAATCAATCCTCTTATCGCTGAAGAAGTGACGCACAATGAGTTATGGTCTTGGTCTTTCGGAAAAAAAACAGGCGCGGCAACGGCGCAACCGGTTTTTCAAATTTATCCTGTTTATAGCGCTGCTCGCCGGTGTTGGCGTTTATGGATATTATGAAGGACAGGCCAATGCCGATCGGCGCGTCGCCGATATTGAAGGGCAGGTCATTGTCCTGACCAGTGAAAACGACCGGCTGAACGATCAGGCCCGCGCGGCACTGGACAAGCAGAGCGCCGCATTGGCCGAAGCCCGGCAATGGCGTGACAAGTTCGAAAATGAAATACCGAGCGGTCCCACCCGCGAAATTCTTGATCTGGTTCAGGAACGTCTTGCAGAAGGGTTAGAGCCGGATCGCCTGTTATCATTGATTTCCCTGGCGCAGAACAGCCAGAATTGCGATGCCGCCCCGGAAACCAAGCGATTTATTGTCAACACACCGATTTTTTCAAGTCCCGGTAATTCCGTCAGTCTGGGAGATGGCACTATCACCGTCACCGGTAACGGGCAATCCGTCATCAATGCGGAAAACAAGGTAGAGGCATGGTACGATCCGGAGCAGCCGGTCGAGATTACCTTCACACAGCTTGGGGGCCAGACGGAAAAACTGAGCGGGGTCCTGCCGCTTCACAAAAGTGTCGTCTTCGGTTCAAACGAGTATCGTTTCAGTATCCTTTCAGGCAAGCAAAGCTTCGCGACCATTTCCGCCACACGCTGCGATTTTCCTTAAAAACAGGTCTTTACGTCAGATGCGGGACGACAGCCAGATTGCCATCCTCGATCCGGCTTTCACGGCCGAGGTGAGCAGCTCATAACCGGGAGCTTCATCCGCCCCTTCCTTCCGGGCGATATCACGATGCTCAATCTCTTCGTCCCGGAATCTGGAGATGGTTTCCTTTAACGCCGCCTCGTCATCTCCCAACGCGTCCAGCTGCTCTTGATAGTGGGCATCGATGACCTCTTCCACGGCTTCGGTGCAGGCCATGGCCGCCTCTTTCCCCAGCATCGCCGTACCCGCACCCAGCGCATATCCGGCAACATGCCAGAGCGGCCCGAGAAGCGTCGGCCGGACCCGCCTGACGGAAAGAAGCTCCTCAAATTTCTCCCGGTGAGCCTCTTCTTGCTCTTTCATATGCTTTAAGGTATCTGCCGCTTCGGTTTCTTTCAGAACCGCATACTGTCCTTCATAGATCCGGACCGCCCCAAATTCGCCAGCATGATCTACACGAATAGTCCGTTCAAGCTGTTCACGCGGGCTGAGGTCACCAGGCTGACGACCGAATGCAGGCTTGATAGTTTTGGAGCGCTTCTCTGTCATGACAGATCCTTACTTGTTCTTGTAAGAACTTAGCGCAGCCATGAGTGAAAAAACAGCCAGAATTGCAGCCGCGATAAAGTTGTACCCCGCCATCGAGATTCCGAAAAGCGACCAGGCGACATCATCACACCGAACGATCGGGGTCGACATGATCTTGGCTTTCAGGTCTTGCAGGTTATCCGCTTTCGCTGTATCCCCCACGCATTCCTGGCTCCCTTCCCACCAGCCCTGCTCAACTCCCACATGAAAGCCGCCGATCGCCGCCGTCACAGCAAAAGCCAAAGCACAGAGTATCAGAAAGAGCCCACCTTCCATCCGCTTTCGCAACGCAATCCCGACAAGCGATACAACGATAACAACGGCGTAGGGCCAGCGCTGATAAAGGCACAGAACGCACGGCCAGAGATCAAACACATATTGTGCCGTAAAGGCAGTGCCAAGTGCAGCAGCTGCCGATAACAGGGTAATCCACAACGCATTTTTGTACAGAAATGTCAAAACTTCCCGACCTCCGCAATAAACCGATGTCTAGATCACGTATTTAAGCAGGACAAAACCGCCAATCAGCAAGATGAAGAAGAGAATGGTCAGCAACCCGAGATATTTCTCGATAAAGACCTGTATCGGCGCGCCGAATTTCCAAAGAAGGCCCGCCACGATGAAAAACCGCAAGCTGCGCGACAGAACGGACGCAATAATAAACACCGCCAGATTGAGATGCGTCACACCGCTCGCAATTGTGATGACTTTGTAAGGAAAAGGCGTCAGCCCAAAAAAGGCGACAATCCACCCACCCCATTCATTATATGCTTCCGTGAAATTTGCGAATTTGTCGGTATAGCCATAGAAATCGATAATTGGCGCACCAATCCAGTCGAAAAAGAGAGCGCCGACCAGATAGCCGAAAAGTCCGCCCAGCACAGAGGTTATGCTGCAAAGGAAGGCAAGCCGCCACGCGTCCCGCCGATTGGCGAGAACCATGGGAATCAGGAGTATATCTGGCGGCAGCGGGAAAAAAGAACTTTCCGCAAAAGAAACGCCACCCAAGAACCACTTTGCCCGCGGTTTCGCCGCCAGCCCCATGGTGAAATCATATAAACGTCGCAGCATACAGCGGACCAGAACTTATTTAATCACAAAAAGAAGTGGACACTTTTTAGCTGCTTTTTCCTAACCCCACAATCTTTAATCGACAACTTACCGTGAAACATCCTCCCCGTCAGAAGTTCTATTGACCCGGTCAAATTCATCGCTATAGTGCGATTTTTCCACGCAGGCCCCTGTGGCGGAATTGGTAGACGCGACAGATTCAAAATCTGTTGTCCTTTGGGCGTGCCTGTTCGAGTCAGGCCAGGGGCACCAATATTTTATTTAATATATTGATTTTATTGTGATTTTTAAAATACAAAAAATACAGACCACCGTTTAGTCCCCCTTTTATCTGGATACACAAATTTACAACTAACGGCTTTATAATCTGAAGGTAGCAGGTTCAAAATCCTGCCTAGATTTGTAGACGTCCTTTGTATTGATATGCTTCACCAAACTGTGACATTTTGTCCGTTGACAAAAAAGCGGGAAAAAGTTCTGATAAATCTATGATATCTGCTTTCTCAAAAACAGGGGCTTTCCTGATCGTGCTCGTAATTGCCGGTCTCCTGGGAAACACTCCAGCCAGAGCAATGACTCTCGACAGCATGTCTGTAGAGGTAGTGGATTGTCAGGATTGTCGTGAGACTGGAAATATGCAAAACACAGGTGCTGTATGTTCCAGTGTTTGCGTTGTTTCAGTAGCGATTGATAAGGTGGCCATTGATACGGCTACTCTACATGATGCCAAAAATTCCCAATTTGAACGCCTGATTTCTCGTCTGCATGAACGCGACGAATATCCTGAGCCTCATCCACCCAAACTTACATCCTAGTTAGATGCCTACTTGGCGAACGTATCGCTGATGGTGGGCGCATGCTTGTCGTAGCAATATATCGCTAACCAAGCAGTTGCACTCCGCGAAAGACATTTGAGCTTCTTTTGTGGCTGGATCAACACCAGACGGATGTCTAATCTATGGATAATCAACGAGTCCCGATGTTTACGCGTCGACGCGTAATTGCATCGACCGCTGCCGTTGCATTTGGGGCAGCAATCCCGAGCTTGTGGGCGCCAAATGGCAATGCCGCATCGAACTCAGAAGAAGTAACTCTTCATGCGGCCGCTGGCCACAACAAGCTTGGTTCTGGCGTTACAGGACCTGCAACCTTATGGCGCTTTAATGAATCGATACCGGGACCGGAAATCCGGATCCGCCAGGGATCGCGTTTACGGGTCACCGTAGATAACGGATTGGCAGAAGATACAACAGTTCATTGGCATGGCGTTCGTACGCCTAACGCGATGGACGGGGTTCCCTATTTAACCCAGAAACCAATCTCACCGGGCAATCAATTTGTATATGACTTCAATGCGATTGACGCCGGAACCTACTGGTATCATCCGCATCAGCGCAGTTTCGAACAAGTTGGTCGTGGTTTATACGGTCCCTTGATTATCGAAGAAGCGAACCCAATACAGGTTGATCGCGATTTGACTTGGATGTTGGACGATTGGCGTCTGAACCCATCAGGAGAAATAGAAGACGATTTCGGAAACTCCCATGACATGAGCCACAGTGGTCGAATAGGTAATTTCGTTACCATCAACGGCACAAGATTGGATACTTTTATAGTTCGTACAGGAGAACGCATACGCCTCAGGCTGATAAATGCTGCAAATGCTCGCATCTTTGGACTCGACTTCCAGGGGCATGATCCATTGGTCATTGCATTGGACGGGCAACCAATAACCCCACATCGCCCGGAAAATGGCCTTGTCGTCTTGGGCCCAGCCATGCGGATTGATCTTATTTTGGATATGACCGGAAATTCCGGTGAAAGCAACGAAGTCATAGATCGTTTTTATGATGGCCTTACCTATCAACTGACACGCATCAGATATTCCAATGAAGTTATCCGGGACAGCCCACCCGACTGGCCAACCCAGTTACCGGCAAATCCTTTGAAAGACCCAGATCTGAAAACCGCGAAACGTCATGAAGTGACGTTCAGCGGTGGCATGATGGGCAATATGGTTGCGCGTGACATGGGGATAAACACGACCAGGTCGAATGCGATGATGGGGATGATGCATTCCGATAAAATTTGGTTCATTAACGGGATTGCTGCGGAAGGTCATATTATGGATCCAATGCTTACGCTGGAACTTGACCGCAGTCACGTAATTGCGATGACAAACGCCTCCGCCTGGTATCACCCAATTCATCTCCACGGTCACTCCTTCAGAGTGATTTCTCGAAATGGAGAAAAAACAAATTATCAGGAGTGGCAGGACACGGTCTTAATGGCGCCGCGCGAAACGGTTGAAATAGCGTTTGTTGCCGATAATCCGGGTGACTGGATGTTTCATTGTCACATTCTGGAGCATCAGGCGAGTGGCATGATGGGTGTCATTCGAGTCGCCTGAAAATTTGCAAATATGAAGAAGGATAATTTCAATGATCAAGAAAGTTATGGCTTTTATTACAATCGGCGCAATTATTGTCGCAGCCTCTGTTTTTTATGGGCAAGAGGCAGTGGCAAAGGAAGTTACGCTTTATAAAAATCCGCAATGCGGATGCTGTGAATCCTATGCGGATTATCTTCGGGAGAATGGGTTTTCCGTCACCGTTGAGCCGACACATGATCTGGTGCCAATGAGCAAGAAAGCAGGCATTTCAGAGGATTTTCAGGGGTGTCACCTCGCCTTTATAGATGATTACGTGGTGAGTGGGCATGTGCCGATTGATACTGTCAAAAAGCTCCTTTCAGAAAGGCCAAATATCAAGGGCGTCACGCTTCCGGGCATGCCGACAGGATCTCCTGGTATGGGAGGCCCCAAAACCGGACCGTTCACCATCTATCAGATCGGTGACGACCAACCAACAGTTTACACAACAGAGTGAAGGAGAAAAAAATGATGACCGATCCAAGCTGTATGTCGGGCGGAATGATGATGTGGGGAATGGGGATAGCAGGCCTTTTGGTCGCAATCCTATTGCTCTTGGCAATCGCGGCCCTTGGCAAATATCTCTTCAGCGGCAAGCATAAATGACAAGGAAATCCATTATCGTAAGTTTGCTGATAGCGGTACTGGTAGGTGTAGTTCTAGTAGGGTTTAGTCAGATATTTAACACTGAACAGGACAGTTTTTCGGCGCCGATATCAAATGGCGATAGCGCCAAACCGCCAAACATGATGTCGCTCAATGAAAAGCCGCTTTCGATCAAGCCTATTTCCTTTACGGATGCAGAAGGTTCCGATCTCGACCTGTCACATTGGCGCGGCAAGCTTGTTTTGCTTAATATCTGGGCAACGTGGTGTGCGCCTTGCCGGGAAGAAATGCCAACACTCGATAGCTTGCAGCAGCAGTTGGGCGGGCCAGGTTTTGAAGTTGTCGCTCTTTCAATTGATCGGGCAGGTATTGGTGTCATAGAGAAATTCTTTGAGGAAATTGGCATCAAGTATCTGGGCATCTATGTCGATCAAACCATGAAAGCATCAACAGATCTGGGCGCCTACGGCATCCCGACAACTCTGCTGATATCACCGGAAGGACTGGAACTTGGGCGTCTTGCCGGACCGGCTGTGTGGAACAGTCCGGAAATGATTTCATTTTTACGCGACCTTATTCCCCAGAAAGCAAAGGAGAACTAGACAATGAAGCCTGCTGTAGATCAAAGCTCAAATATATTGATCGACTATCTTGTCTATCAATATCGAACCCGTCGCCCGTTGGTCTTGCTAATCGGTGGGATTATTATTGCTACTCCGTTATTGGCATTCAATTGGAGTTGGCTAACGGCAATAGGAGTGTCGACGATATTAATCAGTGTTTTGCCTTGCGTTCTCATGTGCGCATTCGGGATGTGCATGAAAGGCGGCAAAGACTGCTCGAAGAACTCGGCTACAAGCAATTCCACTGATGAAGGTAGCGGTAGTCAGTAAAACCTGGTTTTTCCAGGAAAACTCGTAAAACAAAGGAATATAGCATGAAAAAAGCATCAATTATTATAGCGTTAGCTGTTGGATTTCTTGGATCGATATCACTCGCCCTGGCGGATAGCAATCAAACTGAAAGCCAGGATATGAAGTCACACTCGATGATGCAGGATAATCAATCCCAAGGAGATGAGGGAAAATCGAACAACATGATGGGTATGATGAATATGATGAGCAAAATGGAACCCATGATGAAGCAGTGTAGTGAAATGATGGAGACCATGAACGATCATATAAAGTCTGGAAAGGACGCATAAAAAAACTTTCGAACTGTAGTTAAAGCAATTGACCTCCGGCCGTTAAAATACTGGCCGGAGGTTTACCAAGTGTAGGAAAAAAATGAAATCGATATATTTTGTATCAGTTTTGATTAGCGGCCTGATAATCGCGATGACGGCAAGTGCCAATCACCCCGCCAACAACCTTGATGAGGTGATGAGTGAGAAGGAACCCTTTTTTCAAGCGATAGATGAACCAAATTCACCTCCATTTGAATTAGTCAACTCGAATGGTGAATTGATTAAGCTTTCAGACTATGACGAGAAAATTGTCGTTTTGAACTTCATATTTGCGAATTGTGCGGGTGTCTGCCCCTTGCACTCTGCTCGGATTGTAGAAATACAAGAGATGATTAATGCGACACCAATGAGGGATTTGGTCCAATTTGTCAGCATTTCGACGGATCCGATTAATGATACAGGTATTGCGCTCGATGAGTATGGAGATGCTTACGGATTTGATGCAATAAATTGGACGTTTCTAACAAAAAAGCCGAATGACGCAGAAAATTTCACTCGAATCCTAGCTGAGGAATATGGTGTTAAGTTCCAGCCAGAGGAAGCGGGCCAACAAATGCATAGCGTGGTGACGCATGTTATTGATAGGAAAGGTCGTTTCGCCGCAAAATTTCATGGACTTAAATTCAAATCCATCAACCTTGTGTCATATGTGAACGGTCTTTCTCATCAGAAAAATCAGCCAGGAAAAAATATTTTTATGCAATGGTGGGATAGGGCTCTACATTTTTTCAATCAATAGATTTGCGATGAACGCCTAGAAAGTTAAGATTGATGATTGAAATTTCGGGAATTGGTATAATTGCGACTTTTTTGGCGGGTATAATTTCGTTTTTGTCACCTTGTGTATTGCCACTCATTCCAGGATATATTTCCTACATTGCAGGCGGCCAGAGCATTGCCACCACTCCTGAATTCAAATCGCCGGAGAAATTCGCAGCGGCCGGATTGAGTGTGTGCTTTATACTGGGATTCTCTACGGTTTTTATAGCGTTGGGAGCAAGCGCCTCAACCATTGGCCGGGTGTTGATTGGGTACAGTTATGAACTCAATTTGATTGGCGGAGGCATTATCATACTATTTGGTCTGTTTATGATCGGGTTGGCGCGGCTAGATATTCTGCAGAGAGATTTTCGATTTCATCTTGCAATTCCAGGCGGACGTCCGATCTCAGCCTATGTACTCGGTCTCGCTTTTGGATTTGGCTGGACACCCTGTATAGGCCCCATACTAGGGGCGATTTTAACCGTTAGCGCCACAACGGCAACCCTACGGGAGGGAGTAGCACTGCTAACGATCTACGCGGCAGGTTTGGGCGTTCCATTTTTACTCGCGGCAATTTTTACAGACACTTTACGTCTGAAAATTCGTGTCCTAGGACGACTGGGTCGACGGCTCCATCAGGGGGCAGGGTTCTTGATGATTGTGATGGGCATAACGATGATGACCGGGCAACTTTCCAGATTTTCATATTGGCTTCTGGATGCATTTCCAGTTCTGGGGAAAATAGGCTAATAATTGTAATGCAATTCATTGAATAGCTTGGAGAAAAATGCCCTAGAAATCTTAACCGGAGATATAGCTCTTTTTTAGATTAAGGAATTTTCTGCCACTTGAGGAAAAATTTCTCACCAACAAAGATCACGGCAATCCCGATTAATGCGGCATAGATCACCAACATATCAGTTGACGCTTTCACAATCAAAAATGCGCCAAGCACGATCACATCAAAAGCAATCGCCGCCAAAACGACAAATCCGTTGGCGTTGACCTCATTCCGCAAATACCGATATACGCCCCAATGAATAAAAATATCCATGATGATATAGAAAATGGCGCCGAGTGACGCGATCCGGCTCAGGTCAAAAAATATCGTCAGGAAAATAGCAATCACGACCGTATAAACCAGCGTGTGTTTCTGGATATCTCCCGGCATCCCGAAATGGCTATGCGGCACCAGTTTCATGTCGGTAAGCATGGCCAGCATCCGCGAAACGGCAAAGACACTGGCAATCAGTCCCGAAACAGTAGCGACAATTGCCAATCCAACCGTAAACCACAGTCCGTAATTACCAAATGCAGGACGCGCGGCCTTCGCCAGAGCGAAATCCTTTGCCGCAATAATTTCGTCTAAAGTCAGGTTTGCAGCAACCGCGAGTGCGACAAGCACATAGATGACAAAACAGACTAAAATCGAAATGATGATCGCCCGACCAACATTCTTGTGAGGATCAACAATTTCCGACCCACTATTTGTAATGGTCGTAAATCCTTTAAACGCGAGAATGGCCAGCGCCATCGCAGCGAGAAACCCCGTAACCGGCATGTCCGATGACGATTGTGGTATGATACTTTCAAAAGAAATATCCGCGATCCATAAACCTCCGGCCGCAAATACAATAATTCCACCGATCTTGACAAACGCCATGAAGAGTGAAAATCCACCAATCAGGCGATTGCCGGATATATTCAACAAAAAGGCGAAAATCAGAACACAGACGCCCAACGCCGTTACGGCCCAGCCAACGGGTTCGGCATCGAACAATTGCATGGTGTAGGTGCCAAATGTCCGGGCGACCAGACTTTCGTTAATGACCATAGAAAAATACATAAGCAAGGCACCACCCGCCGTGACCGTTCCCCGGCCATAGGCTTTTTGTAGGAACATGCCTATCCCGCCAGCAGAGGGGTAAGTATTTGCCATCTTGACATAGGAATATGCGCTAAAAGCCGTTACGATGGCAGCGGCAAAAAAGGCGAGAGGGAACAATGCCCCGGCAAGTTCCGCAATCTGACCGGTAAGGGCAAGTATGCCCGCGCCGATCATCACACCGGTTCCCATGGATACGGCACCAATGAGTGTCAGGCTGTCTTTTTTATATTGTGTTGAGCGGTTGTCGTTATGTTGTGTTTCCATCGCTCTTCTCTCCGGTCTGATATTCAATACTGAAGCACGCTGCCCACGTCAGATATTAACGGTTTACATGGGCTGAAAACGGCAATTCTCCATTGGAGAGAACAAGCTTCAATTCAATAATTTCGCCGATCTCCAAAGGCTCTTTGAAATTGGAAAGGCGCACAAATATATGGGTGGTTGTCAGATCAAGATTTTCTTCCCGCAGCAATGTTATTGAACCAAGCTCTGTATGATTTTTCGCGTCTATCCTCCCCATAATCTTTGATTGCACGTTATCGGTGTTTGAAACACCGAGTATTGTCAATTTTCCGGGGCTACTGTTGACTATTCGAAAACGCAAGTCTCCCGACGTATCCTGATTGGATATCGTCACAACAGCATCGTGGATTTCAGCAGGTTGAAAATATGCATCTGTATTGTCGGCAAATGCTGGTGCCTGATGCACCAGGAATAACATTAACAGCAATAATATAATATGTATTCTAGGCATGATGTTTCCGTAGTTGAAGTATATCTCTGGAGAGAGCCTAATGCCCCCTCCAGAATCAGTATAAATCCGTTATCCAACGTGTCAGAACATCAGCTTGGCGCCAATAACGGCATACCAGATATCGGCAC
>TARA_R110002124_G_scaffold78287_12_pt1 | contig 37045 bp, 33 predicted proteins | sample TARA_R110002124 | Tara Oceans TARA_R110002124 (sample SAMEA4397445) | marine metagenome | biome: Polar Biome; feature: [SRF] surface water layer (ENVO:00010504); material: water (ENVO:00002006), including particulate matter (ENVO:01000060) such as... | depth 5 m
AGCTTGTCTTCGACGGCGCGTCCTTTGTGCTCAATGCCGACCGCTCGCTCCCCGTGCAGATGACAAGCTGGAAGGAAATCCTGCTGGTCACGGACTGGCATCGCAAGGGCGACGGCTGGGTCTGCGAGACAAGCGAACTGGTCGATCCCGGCACGCCGATGGAGCGGATCTATCACGCCATGGTGCTCGGGCTGAAGGATTATGTCGAGAAAAACCGGTTTCCGGGCGTCGTCCTCGGCCTTTCCGGCGGGATCGATAGCGCCCTGAGCGCTGCCGTCGCGGTCGATGCGTTGGGACCGGACCGGGTGCATTGCGTGATGATGCCCTCGAAATACACATCGCAGGAAAGCCTTGATGACGCGGCGGGCTGCGCCGAAATGCTCGGCACCCGGCTCGATACCATCTCCATCGCGCCGGGCGTCGAGGCCATGGAGACGATGCTGGCGGATATCTTCGCGGGACAGGAGCCGGATATCACCGAGGAGAATATCCAGTCGCGCCTGCGCGGCATGACGCTGATGGCGATTTCCAACAAGCTGGGACCGATGGTGCTGACCACCGGTAACAAGTCGGAAATGTCCGTTGGCTATGCCACGCTCTATGGGGATATGTGCGGGGGTTACTCGGTGCTGAAAGATGTCTACAAGATGACCTGCTTCAAACTCTCCGATTGGCGGAATACGCATTATTCTCCGCTGTTTCGGGGACCGGACGGGCCGGTCATGCCCGAGCGGGTGATCACCAAGCCGCCATCGGCGGAGCTGCGCGTGGATCAGAAGGACGAGGACAGCCTGCCGCCATACGAAATCCTCGACGGCATTCTCCACGGGCTGGTGGAAGAGGAAAAATCCCTCGACGAACTGGTGACAGAGGGCTTTGACACCCATACCATCGCCCGCATCCAGAACCTGCTCTATATCGCCGAGTACAAGCGCCGGCAATCGCCACCCGGCGTCAAGATTTCGACAATGAGCTTTGGCCGCGACCGGCGCTACCCGATCACCAATGGATTCAGGGACAAGAGATGACCTCGATTTTTAGATTCGCCCCGAGTCCGACCGGATATCTCCATGTCGGTAATGCCCGGCTTGCCCTGATCAACTGGCTCTCTGCCCAGAAAGACGGTGGCGAGATGATCCTGCGCCTTGATGACACCGATCTGGAACGCTCGACCGAGGAATATGCGGATGCCATCCAGGAGGATCTGAAATGGCTCGGGCTGGAATGGTCGGACCTCAAGAAACAGTCGGATCGCACCGCGGCCTATACGAATGCGTTTGAGGCCCTGAAACAGGCGGGACGGCTCTATCCCTGCTACGAGACGGGGGAGGAGCTCGACTACAAGCGCAAGCGCCAGCTCGCCCGCAAACTGCCGCCCATCTATGACCGCTCGGCCCTGAACCTCAAGGATGACGAGATTGCAGCCTTCGAAGCCGAAGGGAGAAAACCGCACTGGCGATTCAAGCTCGATCAGGAGGTCATCCGCTGGGAAGATCTGGTGCGCGGCACCGTCGAGGTGGATGGCGCCAGCATGTCCGATCCCGTCCTGATCCGCTCGGATGGGCGACCGCTCTATCACATGCCCTCAGTCGTCGATGATATCGATTTCGGCGTCACCCATGTCATCCGCGGGGAGGATCATGTCAGCAACACGGCGTTGCATATCCAGATTTTCAAGGCGTTGGGCGCAAAAATCCCGACCTTTGGCCATATCCCGCTGCTGATGGGGCCGGATGGCGGACCGCTCTCCAAGCGGGAAGGGAGCCAGAGCCTCCGCGAGATGCGCGAGAGCGGGATCGAGGCCATGGCGCTCAACAGTCTGCTCGCCCGTCTCGGCACCTCGGATAATGTCGAGATTTGCCATGATCTGCAATCGCTCATCGACGGCTTCGATATCACCCGGTTCAGCCGCGCCGCCGCCAAGTTCGATCCGGCGGAACTCACCAACCTCAATGCCAAGCTCTTACATGAGACAAGCTGGAGCAAGGTGCGGGAGCGGATTTCCCTGCATGGCGCGGATGAGGCCTTCTGGAATGCCGTGCGGGGCAATCTCTCGACGCTGAAAGATGCAGAAATCTGGTGGCGGGTAGTCCAGGGACCGATGACGCCAGTGATCGAGGATGCGGACTTCCTCCGCGCGGCGGCGGCGGAACTGCCGGGCGGCGAGATCACGAAAGAGACCTGGAAAGACTGGACAACCGCGGTGAAGGAGAAGACCGGCGCAAAAGGCAAGGCGCTCTTCATGCCGCTCCGTCTCGCGCTAACCGGACAGCCGCACGGGCCGGAGATGAACAATCTGTTGCCCCTGATCGGCCGGGAAAATATACTCGCGCGCCTGACCGCCTCCGCCGACTGAGTTTAAGGAAAAATCGTGACCCTGCATCTCTACAATACCGCCCACCGCAAGAAGGAAGAGTTTGTGCCCATGGAACCGGGCAAGGTCGGGATGTATGTCTGCGGGCCGACGGTCTATGACCGCGCCCATATCGGCAATGCACGCCCGGTCGTGATTTTCGATGTGCTGGCGCGGCTGCTATGCCACCTCGGCTACGAAGTAACCTATGTGCGCAATATTACCGATGTGGATGACAAGATCATCGAGGCAGCAAAGGCGAATGGGGAAAGTATTGAGGAACTTACCCAACGCACGACCGCAGCATTCCATGAAGATATGGATGAGCTAAATGCCTTGAAAGCAAATAAAGAACCGAGCGCAATAGAGCTTGGTAATGGTAGTTTCAAGATGATTGAGCCGCGCGCGACCGAGCATATTGACGGCATGATCAAGATGATCGACAAGCTGATCGAGAAGAGCCATGCCTATTACAAGGACGACCATGTGCTGTTTGATGTCACCAGCATGGGCGACGACTATGGCAAGCTGTCGGGCCGTAGTCGAGAAGAAATGATTGAGGGTGCTCGCGTAGAGATTGCACCTCATAAAAATGATCCCGCCGATTTCGTTCTCTGGAAACCCTCAACGGGTGACATGCCGGGATGGGACAGCCGCTGGGGACGCGGGCGGCCGGGCTGGCATATCGAATGCTCGGTCATGAGCGAGGCGACGCTCGGCATCACCTTCGATATCCATGGCGGCGGCCGTGACCTGATCTTCCCGCATCACGAAAACGAGGTCGCGCAAAGCTGCTGCGCCCATGACGGCGCGCCCTTCGCCCGCTACTGGGTGCATAACGGTTTTCTAATGGTTGATGGCAAGAAAATGTCGAAATCACTTGGCAATTTTCGCACCGTGCAGGATGTTCTAGAGGATGCCCCGGGGGAGGCGGTTCGTCTCTATATGCTGAAGACCCCTTATCGGAAGCCTTTGAACTGGACTGACTATGGATTAGATCAAGCTAAAACTGAAATGAGTAAACTGTATATTGTTCTCAAAGATTTTGATGAAGTCAAAACTGGACCGCTTGAGCCAAACTCCGAAGTTGTTTCGGCACTATCAGATGATCTCGATACTCATGCCGCATTTATTACGATACAGAATTTAGCCAAGCAGTTACGGCGAGAAAAAAATATAGCGGAGCAATCTCGACTAAAAGGCCAACTAATCGCAAGTGGTCAGCTTATGGGACTATTGGAGAAAACGTGGCAAGAGTATTTTCAAGGCGTTGGGATAGCAAAAATTCAATTCACAGCCGAAGCCGTTGGCGCGAGCACTATCACTGAAGACGGAATTAACTTGCTGATCGCGGAGCGTAATGAGGCAAAGAAACAAAAGAATTTTGCGAGAGCGGATGAAATCCGCGATCAACTTAAGTCGCATGGCGTCTTGTTGGAAGACGGACCGGGCGGCACCACATGGAAGAGAGTTTAATGGCACGCGAGAGACTTTATCTATTCGACACAACGCTGCGCGACGGGGCGCAGACGCAGGGCGTGGATTTCAGTGTCGAGGATAAAACGACGATTGCGAAGGCGCTGGACGATCTCGGGATCGACTATGTCGAGGGCGGCTGGCCCGGCGCCAATCCCGGCGATACGGCCTTTTTCGCCAATCCGCCCGAGTTGCAGCACGCAACCTTTACCGCCTTCGGCATGACCCGTCGGCCGGGGCGCAGTGTTTCCAACGATCCGGGTCTCAGCGCCATTCTCGACGCCAAGACACCCGCCGTCTGCATCGTCGGCAAGAGCTGGGATTTCCATGTCGATGTCGCCCTCGGCATCACCCTGGAAGAAAATCTGGAGCTGATCGCCGACAGCATTGCGGAGATTGTCCGGCAGGGACGGGAGGCGATGTATGACGCGGAGCATTTCTTTGATGGCTACAAGTCCAACCCGGAATTTGCGCTTGCCTGCCTTAAGGCGGCCTATGGCGCGGGCGCCCGCTGGATGGTGCTGTGCGATACCAATGGTGGCACGCTGCCCGATGAGGTGGAGCGCATCGTCACCGAGGTGATAGAGCATATCCCCGGCAGCCATCTCGGCATTCATACCCATAACGATACAGAAAATGCCGTCGCCAACACGCTGATGGCGGTAAAGGCTGGCGTGCGGCAGGTGCAGGGCACCCTCAATGGCCTGGGCGAGCGGTGCGGCAATGCCAATATCATCTCCCTCATCCCGTCGCTGATGCTGAAGGAGCCGTTTAAATCCACGGTCGATACCGGCATCACGGAGGAAGGGCTGAAGAATGTCACCGCCATTTCCCGGCTGCTCGATGATATCCTCAACCGTTCCCCGAACCGGCATCAGGCCTATGTCGGCTCCGCCGCCTTCGCTCATAAAGGGGGCTTGCATGTCTCGGCGGTCGAGAAGGACCCGAAAACCTACGAACATGTGGCGCCGGAGCTGGTCGGCAACAAGCGGCACCTGCTGGTCTCGGATCAGGCGGGCCGGTCGAACATCCTCGCCCAGTTGCGTGATTTCGGCCTCGATATCGACCCCAAGGACCCGAAGGTCGACCGGATGCTGGAAGAGGTGAAGGACCGGGAGTTCGAGGGCTTTTCCTATGACGGCGCGCTGGCGAGTTTCGAGCTGATGGCCCGCCGCCGCCTCGGGCAGGTGCCGAAATATTTCGATGTCGAGAGCTTCCGCGTATCTGTCGAGCGGCGGCATAACGCCAGGGGCGAACTGCTTACCGTCTCCGATGCGGTGGTCAAGCTGATCATCGACGGGGAGCGATATATGTCGGTGGGTGAGGGGAACGGCCCGGTCAATGCGCTGGACAGTGCGCTGCGCAAGGATCTAGGTAAATTCTCCGATTATATCGACGATTTGCGCCTCGTGGACTTCAAGGTGCGTATCCTCACCTCCGGCACCGAAGCGGTGACCCGCGTCCTGATCGAGAGCACGGACAAGACCAACAAGCGCTGGTTCACGGTCGGCGTGTCGCCCAATATCGTCGATGCGTCTTTTGCCGCGCTGATCGACAGTATCACCTACAAGCTTTATCGCGCAGGCGCTCCGGCGGGTGGAAAGTAGCCTGCCCATGACGGACGCCGCCATGCCCGCCATTATTCTGGTCGAACCGCAGATGGGCGAGAATATCGGCGCGGCGGCGCGAGCGATGCTGAATTTCGGCCTCACCGACCTCCGCCTTGTCGCGCCCCGCGATGGCTGGCCCAACGAGCGCGCCGTCGCCATGGCCTCGCGAGCGGATATCGTGCTGGAGAATACCCGCGTCTATGCGACCACCGGTGACGCCATTGCCGATCTGCAGCATGTCTATGCAACCACGGCCCGGCCGCGCGACGTGATCAAGAAGGTCGCTACGCCCCGCGCCGCGGCGGCGGAGCTTCGCGGACATACGGCCGCCGGAACCGCGACCGGTATCCTGTTCGGCAAGGAAAGCGTCGGCCTCTCGAAGGAGGATGTGACCCTCGCCGATACGATTATCTCGGTGCCGCTCAATCCCGATTTCTCCTCCATCAACCTCGCGCAGGCGGTTTTGCTCGTCGGCTATGAATGGTTTCAGGCGGGGGATGAGACGCCGCCCGTCCGCATCAATAACGCGGAACGCCCGGCCAACAAGGCGGAGCTCGCGCATCTGTTTGCGCGGATCGAGCAGGAGTTGGACGCGCGCGGGTATTTTGATCCGATCCTGCAGCGAAAGCAGGTCATCCTGCAGAATATGCGCAATATGTTCCAGCGGCTCGGCCTGATGGAATCCGATGTGCGCGCCTTTCAGGGCATCATCAAGGGCCTGACCATGAAGGTAAAGGAAAACAGGGATGACGGCGATAAACCATGACCGGGCAGAACTCGGCGACATCACGCTGCATTTTGCGGAATGCGGGGCGGAGAATGATGAGCTGGTGCTTATGCTGCATGGGTTTCCGGAATTCTGGTACTGCTGGAAAGATCAACTGCCTGCGATAGGGGAGAAATACCACGCGGTCGCACCGGACATGCGCGGCTACAACCTCTCCGACAAGCCCGACGGCATCAAGGCTTATGGCATCAGGCATCTGATCGGTGACGTTATCGGTCTCGCGGATTACTTCAAGGCGGAAAAATTCTATCTGGTGGCTCATGACTGGGGCGCGGCCATTGCCTGGGCCGTCGCCATTGCCAACCCGGACCGGGTGAAGGGCCTCGTCATCTTCAACGGACCGCATCCCTATATCTTCTCCGAGCTGCTCCGCCATAACGACAAGCAGATCGCCCATAGCCAGTATATCGCCCGCTTTCAGATTCCGGGTATCGAGACGAAACTGCTTGCGGAGGATTGCAAACAGCTCTGGGACTGGACCTTCCGCGACCTGATCCCGACCAGCGAGATGACGGAGGCGGATGAATTCGCCTACAAGACCGCGTGGGCGCAGCGCGGCGCTATGACGGCCATGCTGAATTATTATCGCGCCTCGCCGCTGGTTCCGGCGACGGAGCAGACAAAGGGTAAGAGCTTTGGACTTGACCCCGATGCCTTCCGGGTTCATGTGCCGACCCTGATTGTCTGGGGCGAGGGGGATAAGATGCTGGTTCCGGAAAATATCGACGGACTGGAGGATTTTGTCGATGATCTCACCATCGTCCGGCTGCCCGGCATCACCCACTGGGTCACACATGAGGCGCCGGAACGCGCGTCCTTTGAGATAATCAGCTTCCTTGACGGGCTTAACGGCAAAAAAGCGCCGGAAAAGGATTGACAAGCCGGGCGCGAAACCTATTATGCGCGGCTTGTGCAAGCCTCGTCGGCATGCCTTTTTCCTGAAACCAAAAACTGGATCAAGTAAATGAGCAAACGCATTCAAGCGAAATACAAAATTGACCGCCGCATGGGTGAAAACCTCTGGGGCCGCCCGAAGAGCCCGGTTAACCGCCGCGAATACGGACCGGGCCAGCATGGCCAGGGTCGCCGCGGAAAAATCTCCGACTTCGGCATCCATCTCCGCGCCAAGCAGAAACTCAAAGGCTATTACGGCAGCATCACCGAGAAGGGCTTCCGTCGCCTGTATGAAGAAGCCGTCCGCCTGAAAGGCGATACATCGGAAAACCTCATCGGCCTGCTGGAACGGCGTCTTGACGCGGTTGTCTACCGCATGAAGTTCGTGCCCACCGTCTTCGCCGCGCGCCAGTTCGTGAACCACGGCCATGTCATGGTCAATGGTACGAAGGTGAATATCGCTTCCTACCAGGTGAAACCGGGCGACGTTATCGAAGTTCGCCAGAAATCCAAGCAGATGGCCCTCGTTCTGGAAGCGGCCGACAGCCCGGAGCGCGACATCCCGGAATATATCGAAGTCGATCACAAGGCGATGAAGGGCACCTTCAACGCGATCCCGAAACTCTCTGACGTGCCCTATCCGGTCGTCATGGAGCCGAACCTGATCGTCGAGTTCTACTCACGCTAAGCAGATACAATTCAGAAAAGCCGGAGCGCGTCACCGCCTCCGGCTTTTTTTATGCCTGAATTTTGCGGCTACAATCCACCGTCGCGTTTTTCCTCATTGATGGATTTTTTCACGCGGGCATAGTCGTCAAGCCCGACCAACAGGCAAATGAGCGCCAGCGGCAGAAGGCCCCATCCCACCACCGTGAGCCATTGATCCTCGACCAGCTTGATCAGCGCGAGCGAGGAGGCGACAAGCGCAATGACGGTTTTGATATAGGCCATCAGCGTACGCCGGTTGGCAAGTTCCGTGCGATGCACCGCGAGTTTGAACGTATCGACATTGCGTCGCTCGTTCTGCGTGATTTCCATTTGCTCTGACATCTCAGTATGATAGTAAAATAAATTTCCCCCAGAAGCATAGCAAAATCCACTGCTATGTAAAATTGAAAGAGGTTTGATCAATGGTTATCCGCGCTCTTCTATCTGTACTTGTTTTCACCTGTGTAACCGGCTTTGCCCAAGCTGAGGAGCCCTATACAGAAGTTGAAAAGCTCCTGGATAGCTCGACGACAGTTCTCGGTCAGCCGTTTCAATATCCAAATACGGGCACGGCCAGCGTCACCGCCGTTATCGTCACCATGCAACCCGGAGAGAAAACAGCCAAACACCTGCATGAAGTGCCTCTTTTCGGTTATATGCTGGAAGGGGAATTGACTGTTTCCTATGATGGCCATGGTAAAAAGATCTATAAAACAGGCGATTCACTGATAGAGGCAATCAATGTCTGGCATGTCGGCGAGAACACGGGAACAACACCCGTGCGCATCCTCGCCGTCTTCATGGGCGCCGATGGTGCGAAAAATACCGTAGTCGACAAATAGAAGGACGGTTACGGCCGGAACAGGTCAGGGTGCAGGAACAGAATCGGGCGTGATTTCACGGACAAATACTTCCTTTCCATCCTCCACCTTGAACAGAGCCACGGACTTGACCGGGATACGACTGCCATTCTTATAGGAAATCGTGCCTGTCAGGCCTTGATAGTCCTGTAACGTGGATAACGCTTCCCGAATCGCTTCAGCGTCAAGCGAGCCCGCTTTCTCGGTTGCCTCTGCCATAAGCATGACAGCATCATATGCTAACGCCGAGAAGGCGCTTGGTTCCTGATCCGGGTATTTGCTGGCATAGGCTTTGCGAAAGGCAATCATCTGTGAATTCGTATTGCTGGCACTTACATCGGCATGGGTGGTGAAGAAGGCATTGTCTTCCGTCGGAAGTTTTCCCCAGTTTTCATCAATATCAAACCCGTCACCGCTGGCGATGGGTCCCGTGTAGCCCGTTCCGCGTATCGCCGTAATTCCGGGGATCACGTCATCAGGTGAGGCGGCAAAGTAGATAAGGTCGGCATCGGGGAGCCCGGCAGCCACATCGTTCAGGCTATCTGCCGTATAGCCTTGACTTAAAACGACATCGCCGCCCTTTTCCTTGAAAACCTCTTCAAAATATTTCCGGATCAGCTTGGTGTAGGTCATGTCGGATTTATAAAGAACTGCAACGGTCTTGGCTTTCAGCTCCGAAATCGCCCATTCGGCGGCCACAGCTGCCTGTACATTATCTCCATAACAGGCAAGAAACAGATATTCCGGCACATCCGTTGGTAGCAAGGGGGACGTTGCGCCCGACGTAATAAAAACCCGTTTGTTCCCGGCGGCAACGCGCGCCGCCGCCAGGGCTGTATCCGTCCCCGTCAAGCCAATAATCACCGGCATATTTTCTGTTGCCTCGATCAGCTCCTGCGTTTTCTCCGAGATGACGTCAGGATTGGTTTCACCATCAACAAGAACAAGATTGACCTCTCTGCCCAGAATACCGCCGCGCTCGTTCAGTGCCTCAACCGCAAGTGCCGCCCCTTCCGACGAGGGAACGCCGAGCGAACTTAAACCGCCCGTCAGATTGTAAATTGCGCCGATATTCACGGTCTCGTTCTTATCGTCACACGCGGCGAGAACAAGTAATATGGCCATGAGGGCGTAATGTGCAAAAGATCTGAGTTTCATAACCATCCCTCATCCATATTTTGGTTGAAATTTTAAGGTTGTTTAGAAAGCAATTAATACAAGCATTTCAGAATTATTCAACCTTCGGATTTAATAGAGAGAGCGTTTGTTCATGGGCGCGCTCGATCATAGCACGGGGACCGTGAATTTTCACCCGTCCTTCCGCCACCAGACGGAGGGCGAGGGGATAGATCTGATGCTCCTGCTCCAGGATGCGCGCCGCGAGTTCTTCGGGCGTGTCCGTTTCAAGAATGGGAACTGCGGCCTGCGCGATAATCGGGCCGTTATCCATTTCCGGGCGGACGAAATGCACGGTGCAGCCGGTGAAACGCGCCCCGGATTCGATCGCCCGTTCATGCACATGCAGCCCCTTGAAGGCGGGCAGCAGGGACGGGTGGATATTGAGAATGCGATCCCGCCAGCGATTGACAAACTCCTCCGTCAGCAGCCGCATGAAACCGGCAAGACAGATAAGATCGATATTCAGCTCTTCGAGATAACCGGTGATCTCCGCCTCAAATTCCTCCCGGGTCTCATAGTCGCGATGGTCGATGGTGCGGGTCGGAATGCTGTTTTCGGCCGCAAACTTAAGGCCCGCCGCCTCAAGATTGTTGGAGAGTACGCAGGAAATTTCCGCCGGAAAGTCCGCCGTCTGGCAGGCCCGCACGAGCGATTGCATGTTCGTCCCGCGCGACGAAATAAAGACGGCGACTTTCAGCTTTGCCACGTTTCGTCCAACTCAGAAATAACCACCTGCTCGTCACCTTCTTCACGCGCAGCCAATTCACCAAGGGAATACACCGTCTCACCGGCGGCCTGAAGCATCGCCGTTGCCGCCGCCACATTCCTGGCATCGACCACGACAACCATGCCGAGACCGCAGTTGAAGGTCGTCGCGAGTTCGCGCGGCGCAATATTGCCTGTTTCCGCCAACCATTTGAAGAGCGGCGGCAGGGGCCAGGCTTTGGCATTGATTTCGGCTTTCAGGTTTTTCGGCAGAACCCGCGGGATATTTTCGAACAGCCCGCCTCCGGTAATGTGCGAAAGTGCGAGGATATGCCCGGCGCGGATCGCCTCAAGGCAGCTTTTCACGTAAATTCGTGTCGGCGCGATCAGGGCATCGCCCAGGGTGCGAGACGAATCGAATGGCGCCGGAGCGGCATAATCGAGATTGAAATCCGCGACAAGCTTTCGCACCAGAGAGAAACCGTTTGAATGCAGACCGGAAGAGGCAAGGCCGAGCAGGACATCGCCGGCCTTCAGCGTATCGGCCTTCAGCAGTTGATCCCGTTCCACAGCACCTACGGTAAATCCGGCAAGATCATAATCGCCCTTGGCATACATGCCCGGCATTTCCGCCGTTTCCCCGCCAATGAGTGCGCAGCCCGCCTGTTTGCAGCCGTCCGCGATCCCTGCAACGATATCCCGCGCCGCCGCGACATCAAGGCCGCCGGTCGCAAAATAATCGAGGAAAAACAACGGCTCAGCGCCCTGAACCACAAGGTCATTGACGCACATGGCCACCAGATCAATGCCGACCGTGTCATGACGGTTCATATCGATGGCGATTTTCAGCTTGGTGCCGACGCCGTCGGTGGCGGAGACGAGCAGGGGATCCTTGAACCCGGCAGCTTTTGGATCGAAGATAGCGCCAAACCCGCCCAGATCCGCGTCTGCGCCGGGCCTCCGGGTAGCGGCGGCGAGGGGTTTGATGGCCTCGACCAGTGAGTTTCCGGCCACAATATCAACGCCCGCCTCTTTATAGCTGTAACTTTTTTTGGAGCTATCGGTCTTCATAAGTTATGCTGCACCCGAGTTTATGACTATGATCGGGCCAACATACTTTTTTTCCAGTGGTTTGCAATGACGGATACACAACCAAAACCAATCTTTTCGCGCCTTGCTGCCGCAGTTGTACTGGTGATCGCTTTCGCCGGAATAATATCGTCAGCAGGGGCCGCAGATAATTTCTATGTGGTGCGCGATATTGCGGTGGATGAAACTGCCGCTTCGGCGTCAGCAGCGCGTACAATTGCCGTCAGAAAAGGGCAGGAACGGGCGGTAAACGCGCTTTTCCGCCGTCTGGTACCAATGCCATACCACAGCAGTCTGCCGGCGCTGGACGACTCCATGATCACGCCGCTGGTGGCGTCGTTCCAGGTGGCGAATGAACGGACGTCGGCAAAACGCTATCTCGCCGACCTGACGTTCGAGTTCAAGCGCGACGACATTCGCAAACTGCTGCGCAACAATATGCTGCCGTTCAGCGAATCTGTTGCCGATCCGGTGCTGATTCTGCCGGTCTATCAGTTGGAGGATCGCGCCTACCTTTGGGAGTATCCTAATCCTTGGCGCACAGTCTGGGTCGATATTGTCGATTACGGCCTGCGCCCGCAGGAACCGGACAGCTTACGCGATGACTGGGCACAGCCGTTGATCCAGCCGGTACTTGTCCCGTCGGGCGACCTTACGGATATCAAGGCGATCAATGTCTCGGAGGCGCTTAACCTCAATCCCGCGGCTCTTGGTGCCATTCAGGAAATATACGGAGCCGCTGCGGTGGAGGTGATCACAGCCCGCTCCCGCACCAATGCGAACGGAACCCTGCTTCTTGATGTGACCCGGAACCGGCTTGATCAGGAGACCCCGCCTGTTGTCCAGACCTACCGGGGAAGCGAGGACATGGAAGCCCTGATGCAAAGTGTGATTTTCGATATCCTCGCGCGGATGCAGGAAGACTGGAAGCGCCAGAATGTCCTGGATTTCAGCGTCGAGAACACGCTGGCCGTGACAACGGATATTTCCAGTCTCGCGAACTGGCTCACCATTCAGGAAAAGGTACAGGGCCTCTCTGCCGTCAGCAAGACCGAGATTAAGGACCTCTCCGTTCAAAAGGCGTTCTGGCATGTGACCTTCGTTGGCAGTATGGAACGGTTGACAGCCGCTCTGGCCCAGCGGAACCTTACGCTCGCGGATCAGGGTGGTTACTGGACGCTCAATCCGAAGTAATTGCTGTAATATATTGATTTATATTAATTTATCAGAGTTTGGAAAGCGCGTTGAATATCCCCAACAGTATCACGTTGATCCGGATGATAATGGTGCCGGTGATTGTCTGGCTGATCCTTGCGGAGCAAATGTTCGCGGCGTTCATCGTCTTTGCGCTGGCTGGAATCTCGGACGCGCTGGACGGGCTGATTGCCAAACAGTTCGACCTTGTTACGCCGCTTGGCACCTATCTCGATCCGCTGGCAGACAAACTGCTTCTGGTGTCGATCTATATCACGCTCGGTATCCAGGAAGTTTTGCCAAGCTGGCTTGTCATACTGGTGGTCAGCCGGGATGTGCTGATTGTCGGCGCCATTATCCTGACATCCCTGTTGGGGCTGAGTGTCACCATTGTCCCGTCAAAGCTCAGCAAGCTCAATACCTTCTGCCAGATTGCGCTCGCCGCCCTTGTGCTCGGCGACATAGGGTTTGACGTCGGCTTTACCGAGGGAATCGAGTTGTTTGTCTTTATTGTTGCCGGTACTACTGTCCTGTCAGGACTTACTTATATCCTGCAATGGGCGCGGCAGAATTCCTGAAAGGAACAGAAGTAACCGATGACGTTGAAACAACAATTGAAATTCTGGGTAATTGCGCTTGTCGCCTTTGTCCTGTTCCTGGTCCTGCTCAGTAATATCCTGCTGCCTTTCGTGCTTGGCATGGGGGTTGCCTATTTCCTCGATCCCGTGGCCGACCGGCTGGAAGAGAAGGGGATGAGCCGCACGGCAGCGACCGCGCTGATCATCGGCATGTTTCTGATTCTGGTGAATATTGCCCTCATCCTGATCGTCCCGATCTTGATCGAACAGGTCCTCGGCTTCATGGACAATGTGCCGGAATATTACGAGAATATCCGCAACTTCCTGTTACCCATTATTGACCGGTTTGTTGACCTTCCTGCCTGGCGCCAGAATGAGGAGTTCAATGACACCGTCGGGCAGTATATCGGCGAAATGGCCAAGAAGCTGGCATCATTTTCGGAAAATATCGTTGGCGGCGGGCTTGCCTTCGTCAATCTGATCACCTTGCTGGTCATTTCCCCGGTGGTCGCCTTCTACCTGCTCAGGGATTGGGACCATATCGTCGAGCGGATCGACGGCTGGCTGCCCAAGAAACATGCGAAACAGATCCGCATGCTGGCGAAACGGATAGATGATGTGCTGGCCGGGTTTGTCCGCGGACAATCCCTGGTCTGCCTGATTCTCGCTGCCTATTACGGGCTGGCGCTGATGTTCACCGGGCTGGAGTTCGGCTTCCTGATCGGCATTATCACCGGGCTCATCTCCTTCATTCCGTTCGTCGGCGCGATCATCGGCTTCATTGCCTCGGTCGGGGTGGCGCTGATCCAGTTCTGGCCCGACTACATCATGATCGGCGCGGTTGTCGGTATCTTTATCGTCGGTCAGATACTGGAAGGCTATGTGCTGGTGCCCAATCTGGTCGGGGGCAAGGTCGGGCTGCATCCGGTGTGGGTCATGTTCGGATTGCTGGCGGGCGGCAGCCTGTTCGGCTTTGTCGGTGTCCTGCTTGCCGTGCCGATGGCCGCGGTTATCGGCGTACTCAGCCGCTTCGCGATCGACCAGTATCTGCAAAGCCCGCTTTATGGTGACCATCCGCCGAATCAAAGCGATAGTTGAGAAGTCTCATGCAACCCTCTCAAATACCAATGAATTTTTCCTTTCGCGCCGTAACGGGCCGGGAAGATTTTCTGGTCACCGAGGCGAATGAGGAGGCCGTAGCCTGGATTGACAAATGGCCGGACTGGCCGACGCGGGCGCTGCTTCTGGTCGGCCCACATGGCTGCGGCAAGTCTCATCTTGCACAGGTCTGGCAAACTATGAGCGGCGCAAAGGCCCTCAGCGCCGATGAACTTGTACTACTGGATATCGAGGACATCAGCAGCCATGCCGCAAATCCCCTCGTTATCGAGGATGTAGGGCCGGGGCTCAAGCAAGAAGCCTTGCTGCATCTTTATAACCTGCTGCAGGAGCGCGGCGGCAGCCTCTTGCTTACCTCCCTGACGCCGCCTGGCAGTTGGAACCTGTCTCTACGTGATCTTCAATCGCGCCTCGGAACCATTCCCGTCGCCCGCATTGCCGAACCTGACGACGCGCTTTTTTCGGCGCTGGTGATCAAACTTTTTTCCGACAGGCAACTTGCCGTCACACCGGAAGTCATTCACTATATCGTCCGGCGGCTGGAGCGTTCCTTCGCCGAGGCGCGGCGGTTCGTCACGCTCCTCGACAATAGCGCGCTCGCCAAAAAAAGAAAAATAACAGTCTCGCTCCTGCGTGACGTTTTCAGGGAAGAACAGGAATAGAACATGGATCTCGGATTATCAGGAAAATGGGCAATTGTCTGCGCCTCCAGCAAGGGACTTGGTCGCGGCTGCGCCGAAGCACTGGCGGCGGAGGGGGTCAATCTCGTCATCACTGCCCGCACCAAAAGCACATTAGAGGAAACCGCGAGCTATATCCGCGACCAGAACCCGGTCGAGGTGATTGCTGTTGCCGGAGACATCACGACGCCGGAAGGACGGGCAGAAGTCCTCGAAGCCTGTTCGGCGCCGGATATACTGGTGAACAATGCCGGCGGGCCACCGCCCGGTGATTACCACGACTGGACGCTGGAGGACTGGAACAAGGCCCTCAATGCCAATATGCTGACCCCGATCGAGCTGATCAAGGCCACTGTGGACGGTATGCGGAAGCGGAAATTCGGTCGCGTCGTCAATATCACCTCCAGTGCGGTCAAGGCGCCGATTGACATCCTCGGCCTTTCCAATGGCGCCCGGGCGGGCCTGACGGGCTTTGTCGCCGGGATTGCCCGCAAGACCGTTATCGACAATGTCACGATAAACGCCCTGCTGCCCGGCCCCTTTGATACGGACCGTCTGCGCGGGAATTTCGCCGCCGTCTCCAAATCGAGTGGCAAATCGATCGAGGAAATCCGCAAAGAACGGGCGGCAAGCAATCCCGCCGGACGTTTCGGCACCGCCGAGGAATTCGGCGCGGCCTGCGCGTTCCTTTGCAGCGACAAGGCCGGTTTCATTACCGGTCAGAATATCCTGTTGGATGGCGGCGCCTTTCCGGGTACATTGTAGGGACACGAAATCAACCGGAGACTATTGATGCGACGTTCCATACTCTTTTTTGGACTGGCAATGGCGCTGCTGTTTTCGTCTGCGGCTTCCGCCAAGGATGTGACCGGCGTCTGGTCGACGGTGGACGGAGAAAGTCACGTAAAAATAGAGCCTTGCGGGGAAAAGATCTGTGGCAAGATCATCTGGCTGAAAGAGCCGCTGACCGAAAAGAAGATCGCCAAGACGGACATCAAGAATGAGAATGTCAGCCTGCGCGGCCAACCGATCAACGGACTTCAAATCCTCAAAGGGTTTGTTCCCGAGGACAAAAACGAATGGGACGACGGCACAATCTATAACCCGAAAGATGGCAAGACCTATTCCTCCACCCTGACCCTGACCAAGCCGGACGAGCTCGAAGTGGACGGATGCGTGATGATATTCTGCAAGACACAGGTCTGGACGCGGGTGGAATAATCACCGCCGTTCAGCATTGGCTAAGATTTCAGGGGTATAATTGTGACAGCCTTTGTCATAATTCGATGATGCAGGCCCTATATATTATCGGAAAAGGTGAGGATTCGGGTTAGGGCAGGATGTAAATGTCGACAAAAATCAAGAACACGGACAAAGAGGTAGAAGAAAACAAGCTGAGCCTTCTGGAGAGCCCGGAACGCTTCATCAACCGCGAGCTGTCTTGGCTGTCCTTCAATTGGCGGGTCCTTGAGGAGTCCGCGAATACCGCTCATCCTTTGTTCGAACGGCTGCGCTTCCTGTCGATTTCAGCCGCCAACCTCGATGAATTCTACATGGTGCGCGTGGCGGGCCTATGGGGCCAGATCAAGGCAAATATCAAGACCGTCAGTGATGATGGCCTGACCCCGACACAACAGCTGGAGCAGGTCGACCACAAGGCCGGCCTCCTGATCGGCGAGCAGAATCAGCAATGGATCCGCCTCACGCAGGAGCTGCGTCACAGGGGGGTCAATGTTCTGACGCCAAAGGAACTGACCAAGCAGGAGCATCTCTGGCTGGAGGACTATTTCAAACGACAGATTTACCCGGTCCTGACGCCGATGGCGCTCGATCCGGCGCATCCGTTCCCCTTTATCCAGAACCTCGGTTTCGGCATGTTCCTGGAACTGGTGCGAAAGGAGTCCGAGCGCAATCTGAAAGCCTTGCTGCTCCTGCCGCAGGCGCTGGATCGCTTTGTTCGCCTGCCGGGGCCGAAAATCCGCTTCATCAGCCTTGAAAATATCGTGATGCTGTTCCTGCATCATCTCTTTCCCGGCTACAAGGCGGCCGGCAAGGGCATGTTCCGAGTTGTCCGTGATAGCGATATCGAAGTGGAGGAAGAGGCGGAAGATCTCGTCCGGCTGTTTGAAACGGCGCTGAAACGCCGCCGCCGGGGCAGCGTTATCCGCCTCAAGGTGGATAAGGAAATGCCCGACTCCTTTATCGAATATCTCAGTGCTGAACTGGCTCTTGACGGCCGAGCCATCATCGTCGTGGACGGCCTGCTGGGGCTTTCCGACACGTCACAGCTCATCACCGCCGACCGGCCCGATCTCTGTTTCAAGCCGTATACGCCGCGTTATCCCGAGCGGGTGCGCGATACCGGCGGCGATATTTTCTCGGCGATCAGCAACAAGGATTTTATCGTCCATCACCCCTATGAGAGCTTCGATGTCGTGGTCCAGTTTCTGCGCCAGGCGGCAGCCGATCCAAATGTGGTGGCGATCAAGCATACACTCTACCGGACCTCGACCAACTCCCCGGTTGTCAGCGCCCTGATCGAGGCGGCGGAGGCGGGGAAATCCGTGACGGCGCTGATCGAGTTGAAAGCCCGCTTTGACGAGGCGGCGAATATCAAATGGGCCCGCGACCTGGAACGGGCAGGGGCGCAGGTGATCTACGGCTTTATCGATTTGAAAACCCACGCCAAAGTCTCGGTTGTCGTCCGGCGGGAGGGCACAAACCTGAAGACATACATGCATTTCGGGACAGGAAACTATCATCCGGTCAACGCAACGATCTATTCCGATCTTTCGATGTTCACCACCGATACGGAGCTGGCGTCGGATGTCGCGCTGATGTTCAACTATGTCACTGGTTACGCCAAGCCGAAGGGCCTTCAGAAACTGGTCCTTTCTCCCTATAGCCTGCGCAACTCCCTGATCGAGATGATCGAGGAGGAGATCGAGTTTGCCAAGGCCGGGAAACCGGCGGCTATCTGGGCAAAGCTCAACTCCCTTGTCGATCCAAACATTATCGATGCACTCTATCGTGCGAGCAACGCCGGGGTCGATATCCGGCTGGTGATCCGCGGTATTTGCTGCCTCCGGCCCGGCATCAAGGGCATGTCGGAGAATATCCAGGTCACCAGCATCGTCGGCCGCTTTCTGGAGCATTCGCGCATAGTCTGCTTCGGGGCAGGGAACAAGATGCCCTCGGACGATGCCAAGGTGTTTATTTCCTCCGCCGACTGGATGCAGCGCAGCTTCGACCGGCGAGTGGAGACCCTGGTTCCCGTCACCAACGAAACCATCCAACGTCAGGTACTCGACCAGATTATGGTGGTCTGCCTGAAAGATACACAGCAAAGCTGGAAACTGCTGGAAAACGGGGAATATGAGCGTATATCGGGCGACGGCAAACCTTTCTCGGCGCATAATTATTTCATGACCAACCCGTCTTTGTCTGGACGCGGCAAGGCTTTACTTGTAAAGGAACCTGTACCCAAACTTGTTCCACCAAGTTAAGAGAGAACCTTGTTAAGTCACAGGTGCTGAGAAAGAATGGAAGATCGGGATAGAGAGCTGGACCCTGTCGTCAAGGTGTCCGACAAGTCTACTGCCGTCATCGATATTGGGTCAAACTCAGTCCGGCTGGTTGTCTTTGACGGACCGCAGCGGGTACCGCTTCCCAAGTTCAATGAAAAAGTTTTGTGTGGTCTGGGCAGGGAGCTCGGCACGACGGGGCTGCTGGGCGAGAAGGCCATGGCCGACGCCCTTGCGGCCCTTAAGCGCTATGCCGCGCTCGTCCATCACATGGGAATCGAGCGGGTCATGGTCGCGGCCACCGCCGCCGTGCGTGAGGCCGACAACGGATCGGAATTCGTCTCCGAGATCGAGCAGCAATGCGACCTCAATGTCCAGGTGTTGAGCGGCCGTCAGGAGGCCCGCTATTCTGGCCTTGGCGTGCTTTCGGGCATTCCCCATGCCAATGGCCTTGCCGGGGACTTGGGCGGTGGTAGTCTGGAACTTGTGGAAATATCGGATTTTCGCATTCATGAAACGGCGACGCTCCCCTTGGGCGCCCTGCGTCTCTCATACATGAATATGCCGGAGAAAAAGCTCCGCAAGTTTATCAACAAGAAATTTGCCAAGGCCGATTGGCTCGACGCCCTGGACGCAAAAGATTTCTATGCCGTTGGCGGCGCCTGGCGTGTCCTCGCTAAATACCACATCATCAAGACGAACCATCCGCTCACCATCATCCACAACTATCGCCTGAGCGCGGAGGAAATGACGGCCCTCCTCAACGAGATTCTCGCCATGACGCCAGAGGAACTTTATAACGCCAACGGAATTCCGAAATCCCGCGCAAATACAATGCATACCGCCGCCATCATCATGCAGGAATTGATGGAGAAGGTGACCCCGGCCAACATTATCTTCTCCGGCAATGGCTTGCGCGAGGGGATGCTTTTTTCCGAGCTCAAGAAATCCGTCCGAAAGCGGGATCCGCTGCTGGATGCCTGCCGCGACATGGCCGCGAGCGAGGGCCGTTTCGCCGAGCATGGCGAGGAAATCTTTGACTGGCTGGAGGATCTGCTGCGCCCGGTCGACCGCAAGAGCAAGCGGCTGACCCTGGCGGCGGCGACGCTCTCTGATATTGCCTGGTGGGCAAACTCGGATTACCGCGCGGCGCAGGCATTCCGACGGATTTTCCGCGCGCCCTTCAACGGCATCGGCCATCGCGGCCGGGCCATGGTCGCGCTTTCGGTCTATGCCCGCTATAAAGGTGATTTTTCCGGGCCCGCGCCGGATGACAGCCTGCGCCTGCTCAATGAACAGGAAGCAAAAAATGCGCTCGTCATTGGCCTTGCTCTTCGCCTTTCACATACCTTGAGCGGCGGAACGATCGGTATTTTGTCACAGACACGGCTTGAGGTGTCCTCGACGACGATTATCCTGAAAATCCCGACATCACTGTCGCCGCTGGTCGGGCATCATGTGGTAAACCAGTTGGAAAATCTGGCGGCAGAACTGGATCTTGAGTCAGGGATCGAGGTGGTTACAGGGAAATTATCCTGATCTTCCCGTTTTCGGAAGAGAGGGCAATTTCCCCGTTTTTCAGCTTCAGTGCATCTTCCCCGAAGACCCGACGGCGCCAGCCTTTGAGCACCGGTATATCCGCGTCGTCTTCGGCGGCGATCCTTTCCAGGTCGGCCATGTTGCAGACCAGCTTCTGGGCGACCTCGTTCTCTTCACATCTCAGTTTAAGAAGAACCCGCAAAAGCTCCATTAGGGGGCCAATTCCCTTTGGCGGAGGTGATTTTTTCGCCTGCGTTGGTCGTTGTTCCGGCGGCAGATTGACCCCGGCCTCGACCGCCGCCAGCAATCCGCGGCCCATATGGCCGTCGGCGAACTTCTGGCCGATTCCGCGAACATGGGAAAGCGCCTCCGGGCTTTTCGGCGGATTGGAGGATATCTCCAGCAACGCCTCATCCCGAAGGACCCGGTTGCGCGGAATATCTTGGCGGTGGGCCTGCTCTTCCCGCCAGGCGGCGACAGCTTGCAGGATACCGAGGAACTTTGAATTGTTGTTGCGGGCCTTGATGCGCTGCCATGCCTCCATCGGCGGAATGAAATAGGTTTCCGGCGCGCGCAGGATTTCCATCTCCGACGCCACCCACTCCTCGCGGCCGCGTTCCTTCAGCTTGTTCGCAAGGAATTTATAAACATCCCGAAGATGGGTCACATCGGCCTCGGCATAGGTGAGCTGCCGCTCGGAAAGGGGACGGCGCGACCAGTCGGTAAAGCGGGAGGATTTATCGATCCCTTTGCCGGTAATCTTGGCAACCAGCGTATCATAACCCACGGATTCGCCGAAGCCGCAGACCATCGCGGCGACCTGCGTATCGAAAATCGGTTTCGGCACTTCGCCGTTCAGGTGATGAAAAATCTCGAGATCCTGCCGGCCCGCATGAAAGACCTTCAGCACATTCTCATCCTGCAGCAGATCGAAAAGAGGTTGGAGATCAATCCCCTCCGCCATCGGGTCAATAATCGCCGACTCATCGTCCGTTGCCACCTGTACCAGGCAAAGGATGGGCCAAAAAGTACTCTCGCGGAGGAATTCGGTATCGATGGTCATATAGGGGTATTTCGCGAACCGGGCGGCCAATTCCTGGAGCGCGGTTGTCGTTGTTATTATCTGCATTAACTTCCAGTGCCCTTTCCAAACAAAACCACGTCCGGAGGCACCCAAACGTTACTTGTTACGTTGCTAAGCTCATTTGATCGCAGAATAGACCATATTTCTCGATAAAGGAAGGTTGGCGAGGCGCGAAAAACCATGTAAGACAGGCGCTCATTATCCATTTTGGCCGTTTTCGGGCCCCTGAGATTTAAGAGAGTATCGATGCATAGCTACCGAACCCATACTTGCGCGGAACTGCGCGAGAGTGATGTTGGCAAAACCGTCCGCCTGTCGGGCTGGGTTCATCGCAAGCGCGACCATGGCAATCTGCTGTTCGTGGACCTGCGCGATCACTACGGCATTACCCAATGCGTGATCGAGCATGATGTTCCGAATTTTGAGAAGGTGGAAAGCCTGCGTTCGGAGAGTGTCATCACCATTACCGGGAAGGTTGTCGCCCGGAGCGCGGAGACCATCAACCCGAACCTGCCAACCGGAGCGGTTGAGGTGGATATCGAGGAATTCGAGCTGCAATCCGCGGCAGAAGAACTCCCCATGCCGGTCTTTGGCGAGCAGGAGTATCCGGAAGAAATCCGCCTGCGCCATCGCTATCTCGACCTCCGGCGGGAGCGGCTGCACCAGAATATCGTGCTCCGTTCCGAAATTATCTCGGCGTTGCGCGACCAGATGCGCGGACAAGGGTTCCAGGAATTCCAGACCCCGATCCTGACGGCCTCTTCGCCCGAAGGCGCCCGCGACTTTCTCGTACCGAGCCGTCTGCATCCGGGGCAATTTTACGCCCTGCCGCAGGCGCCACAGCAGTTCAAGCAGCTGATCATGATGTCTGGCTTCGACCGCTATTTCCAGATCGCCCCCTGTTTCCGCGACGAGGATGCCCGCGCCGACCGTAGTCCGGGTGAGTTCTACCAGCTCGATATCGAGATGGCGTTCGTGACGCAGGAAGATGTTTTCGCGGCCGTTGAGCCTGTGCTGACCAATGTGTTCCAGCAGTTCGCGGGGGATCGCAAGGTCGTCACCCCGTTCGAGCGCATTCCCTTTGACGAGGCGATGCTGAAATACGGCACGGACAAGCCGGATTTGCGCAACCCCATCATTATCAGCGATGCGACGGAGCCCTTTACCGGGTCCGGCTTCGGGCTGTTCGCGAAAAATATCGAGAAAGGCTCTGTCGTCCGCGCCATTCCAGCGCCGGGCGCTGCCGACCGTCCGCGCAGCTTCTATGACAAGATGAATGACTGGGCACGGAAGGAAGGCGCCGGGGGCCTTGGTTATATCATCTTCAAGGATGGCGAGGCCAAGGGCCCGATTGCCAAAAACCTTGATGAGGAACGCATTGCCAAGATCCGCGAGATTACCGGCGTGGGCGAGGGGGATGCCGTCTTCTTCGCCTGCGACAAGGCCGCGGGCGCGGCGGATATCGCCGGCAAGGCGCGGGTGCGCATCGGCGAAGAGCTGGATGTCTCGGAGAAAAATGTCTTCCGCTTCTGCTGGGTCATTGATTTTCCGATGTTCGAATATGACGAAACCGAGAAGAAAATCGATTTTAGCCATAACCCCTTCTCCATGCCGCAGGGTGGACTCGAGGCGCTTGAAACCATGGACCCGCTCGATATCAAGGGATATCAGTATGATATCGTCTGCAACGGTATCGAGCTGTCGTCGGGAGCGATCCGGAACCATCGCCCGGATATTATGATGAAGGCCTTCGAGATTGCCGGATATGAGGCGCAGGTTGTTGAAGACCGTTTCGGTGGCATGCTGAACGCTTTCCGCTACGGCGCGCCGCCGCATGGGGGCATTGCCCCAGGGGTTGACCGCATCGTCATGCTGCTGGCGGATGAACCGAATATCCGCGAAGTCATCCTCTTCCCGATGAACCAGCAGGCACAGGACCTGATGATGCAGGCCCCGGCAGAAGTACCGCCGAAAAACCTGCGGGAGTTGCATATCCGGACCGTCTTGCCGAAGCCAAAAACCGAGGAATAGGCGATCTTAACCATCATTTTATGAAAAAACCCGCCAAAACGCGGGTTTTTTTATTCCCTTTTTTTTACCATTTTTCAGATTTGTTAATAAATGACGGCGTAACCTGAGGCGGTATTAACCAAAAGGCTTCAAGGTGACACAAGACAACAAGCTAGACACATTGCGCACAGAGAAAGAACGCTTCGTCGCGTTTTCCTTCGCTGCCGCGGATTTGCTCATCGAGCTGGACGAAAAAGGCGTGGTCGTTTTCGCCTCAGGTGCGGCAAAGGGAATTACGGGTTATGAGATGGCGGACCTCAAAGGCGTCGCCTTTTCCGATGTCGTGGCCCAGCAGGATAAGGCCGTCGTTGCGAATATTCTCGAAACCATGAAGGTTGGGGACCGCATCACACCGGTGTCCGCGAAAATGGAAAAAACCAAGGTGGCGGCCATTCTCGGCGCCTGCAAGCTTCCCAAACATAACGACCATATTTATCTCGCGCTCAATGTCTCCAGTGTCGCCGCGGCCCGCTCCAACGCGGAATATCGCGACAGCGACACCGGTCTTCTTGATCGCAAGGATTTCCTGAAACTGGCAGACAAACATCTGGCGGCCAACGCCGAATCCGGCCAGAAAGCCGAGCTGACGCTGCTGCATCTGAATGGCATGGCGACGCTTCAGGAGCATCTGGATGAAGAGAGAATGTCGCTCTTTCTTGACAGGATTGGCGTTCTGCTCCGCCGTTACTCCTTGGGGGGTGATTCCGCGGGCCGTCTCTACGACGACAAATATGGCGTCATGCACAGTAGTTCGATGGACGAGAAAAACCTGGAAGATCAGATCACGACGCTTACCCACGAGGCCGATCCGAAAGCGAACCTGACGGTACAGCGCAATACAATTGATCTGGTGAAAGGGCAGCTTTCCACCGGCGATGCAACGCAGGCACTGATGTATGTCATCAACCGCTTCGTCGAGAGCGATACCAAGGATTTCAATATCAAGACGCTGGCCGAAGGCATGGACAATCGTCTTGAGACCACAATGAATCGCATGCTGGCGCTCAAGTCGGTCTTCCAGAATTACAAGTTCAAGCTGGTGTATCAGCCAATTGTCCGAATTTCCGACAAGGAAGTTCACCATTACGAGGTCCTGTCCCGATTCAAGGATGGGGAAAGCCCCTATGAAACGGTCACCTTCGCCGAGGAAACGGGAATTATTCAGGATCTCGATCTTGGCGTTGCGCAGAAAACGAAGAATAAACTGTTGGAATACCAGAAGCGCGGCGATGTCCTGCCGCGGCTTGCCTTCAATATTTCGGGCTATTCACTCGAATCTGACAGCTTTATCGACAATCTGCTCGCTCTCTATCAGGACAATGAAGAAATTCGCACAAATATCGGTCTGGAAGTTACCGAAACCAGCCGGATCAAGGATCTGGATCGGGCTGAAAACGTGATCCAGACACTGCGCTCAAGCGGCATGGAAATCGCCCTTGATGATATGGGCTCCGGTTCCGCTTCCTTCCAGTATATCCGCGCCATGACCGTCGATTACATCAAGATCGACGGTACCTATATCAAGGAAGTGCTGACGAACAAGCGCGACGCGGCTATTCTCAAGGCACTCTCCCGCCTTTGTCAGGAGCTTGACATCGGGACCATCGCCGAAATGGTGGAAACCAAGGAACAGCTTCACGTCCTCAATGTCCTCGGGGTCAATTACGGGCAGGGATGGTACTTCGGCAAGCCGCAACCGGATATCGAGACCAAACGGAAATCGCGGTCCATCTCGAAAAACCTGAAGCGCAAGGGCTTCGCCACAAGCTGGGCCTGACATAAAAAAGAGCATGTTTCCGGAAACATGCTCTTTTCTTTGAGGTAAGACTAACAGGTAAGCAATCTTGGAGAACTGAAACCCTGCACTCTCTAACTTTACTCAACGTAAATTTACGTTCTACGCTACTGGATACGCTACTCTTTTACTCTACTGATTACGCAACAAAACTCTTGATCTGACAGATTAAACAAACCGGTCAAGCAACTGAACTCAAACTATTTACGAACACCCACTTGTGCCGCCACAGGTATCGCATTTCATGCAGGTGCCATTGCGGACAAGGGTGAAGTTTCCGCATTCACCGCAGCTGTCCCCTTCATAGCCCTTCATGCGGGCCTCCATCGACCGGCTGAGTTTATCCGGGCCGGTGGAAGCTGGTCCCCCTGTGGATACACTGGCCGCCGCCACTGCCCCTGCGGCGCCTACGCTTGCCGCCGCAACGCTTGCCTGGCCTTGCGCGAGGTTGAGGGACATGGCGGACAGTCCGCCTTGCAACACCTCAAAATTATTTGCCCGGACATAGCCGGTTGAGGCGAGGTTGATCACGTTATCGAAGGCGGATTGCCGCTCGGAATATTCATCCTCGGTGATTTTCGCCTGATCGTCACCGGTACCCATGCTGTCATTGCGCAGGTCATCCAGATTGACATGCGCGAGATCATTCCGGCCGAGATAGGAAATCGCCAGTTCGCGGAAGAGGTAGTCGAGGATCGAGGTCGACATCTTGATCGCGTCATTGCCCTCGACAATGCCCGATGGTTCGAACCGGGTGAAGGTATACGCCTCGACGAATTCCTCAAGCGGCACGCCATATTGCAGCCCGATGGATATGGCGATGGCGAAATTGTTCATCAGGCTGCGGAAAGCGGCGCCTTCCTTGTGCATATCGATAAAAATCTCGCCGACACCGCCGTCATCATATTCGCCGGTGCGAAGATAGACCTTGTGCCCGCCGACAACTGCCTTCTGGGTGTAGCCCTTGCGCCGGGTTGGCAGCTTCTTGCGCTCCGACACGATGCGTTCGACAATCCGCTCGGCGACGACATTGCTGGCCGCCGTCGGGGACGTGCGGATTTCCTCGTTCATGTCTTCAAGATCGTCCTCGTCGAAGGAGAGGGCGGAGAGGGGCTGGCTAAGCTTGGAGCCGTCGCGATAAAGTGCGTTTGCCTTCAGGCCGAGCTTCCAGGAGAGGAGATACGCATCCTTGCAATCCTCCACCGTGGCACTGTTGGCCATATTGATGGTTTTCGAGATCGCCCCTGAAATAAACGGCTGCGCCGCTGCCATCATCAGGATATGGCTCTCGACCGAGAGCAACCGCTTGCCGATCCGGCCGCAAGGGTTGGCGCAATCGAAGACCGGCAGATGCTCATCCTTTAATAGAGGAGCGCCTTCCAATGTCATGGCACCGCAGCAGTAATTGTTCGCTGCCTCAATCTCTTTCTTGGTGAATCCAAGGGCGGCAAGCATATCGTAATTATAATCGTTCAGGCTTGCGGCATTCAGGCCCAGCACGTCCGTGCAGAAAGCCTCCCCAATGGAGAATTTGTTGAAAGCGAACTTGATGTCGAAGCTGGTCGCCAATCCGCTCTCAACCTTCGCCAGGATCTCGTCGGTAAAGCCTTTCGCCCGCAAAGCCTCATGATTGACGCCGGGCGCGTCTTCCAGCGTGCCATGACCGACCGCATAATCAATGATTGCCTTGGTCTCGCTGCGGCTGTAGCCGAGATGATTGAGTGCTTCCGGCACCGTGCGGTTGATGATCTTGAAATAGCCGCCGCCGGCCAGCTTCTTGAACTTGACGATGGCAAAATCAGGCTCGATCCCCGTTGTATCGCAGTCCATGACCAGCCCGATGGTGCCCGTCGGCGCAATCACGGTCGTCTGCGCATTCCTGAAGCCGTGCTTCTTGCCAAGATCAAGGGCGGCATCCCAGGCATTCTTGGCGGATTCCGTCAGGCCTTCTTCAGGGCAGTTGATCGCATCGAGCGCAACCGGAATGACATTGAGCCCTTCATAACCCTCGCTCAGCCCATAGGCGGCGTTGCGGTGATTGCGGATGACCCGCAGCATATGGTTCGCGTTCTTCTTGTAACCCGGAAACGCACCCAGCTCACTGGCCATTTCGGCGCTGGTCTTATAGGCGACGCCGGTCATGACCGCTGTAATCGCCCCGCAGAGCGCGCGACCTTCCTTCGAATCATAGGACAAGCCTTGCGCCATCAGCAGGCCGCCGATATTGGCAAAGCCAAGACCGAGAGTGCGGAACTTGTAGCTCAGCTTGGCGATCTCCTCGGACGGGAACTGCGCCATCAGGACGGAGATTTCCAGTGTAACCGTCCAGATTCGCACCGCATGCTCGAAGGCTTCGATATCGAAGCTCTTGTCAGCGCGGCGGAAAGTCATCAGGTTGAGCGACGCGAGGTTGCAGGCCGTATCGTCCAAGAACATATATTCCGAGCATGGGTTGGATGCATTGATCCGGCCATCCTCGGGGCAGGTGTGCCAGTCGTTGATCGTGGTGTCATATTGCAAGCCCGGATCAGCGGACTGCCAGGCGCTTTCGCCGATCTGCTCCCACAGGTCACGGGCCTTGACCGACTTCGCGACCTTGCCGTCAGTGCGGCGGATCAGGTCCCAATTACCGTCTTTCAGGACGGCTTCGATAAAGGCATCGGTGATACGGACCGAGTTATTGGAGTTCTGCCCCGATACCGTGAGATAGGCGTTTGAATCCCAGTCTGTGTCATAGGTCGGGAACTCAACCTCCGTATAGCCCTGCTTGGCGAACTGGATCACCCTCTGGATATAGTTCTCGGGCACCATGGCTTTCCGCGCGCCAATAATGGATTTGCGCAGGGCCGGGTTTTCCGCCGGGATAAAGGCCTCATCGCCCTTTATTTCATGACAGGCCTTGATCACATTGTTCAGATGAATATTGCACAGCTTCGATCCGGCGACGAGAGCCGCAACTTTCTGTTCTTCGACGGCTTTCCAGCCGATATACTCCTCAATATCCGGATGATCGATATCGAGCGTGACCATCTTCGCCGCACGGCGCGTTGTTCCGCCGGACTTGATCGCGCCTGCCGCCCGGTCACCGATCTTGAGAAAGCTCATCAAGCCCGAGGACTTGCCGCCGCCGGACAGGCTCTCGCCCTCGCTGCGCAGGTTTGAAAAATTGGTGCCGGTGCCGGAGCCGTATTTGAACAGCCGCGCCTCGCGCACCCAGAGGTCCATGATGCCACCTTCATTCACCAGATCGTCATCGACGGACTGGATGAAGCAGGCATGGGGCTGCGGATGCTCATAGGAGTTCACGGATTTCTTCAGCTTGCCGGTCTTGAAATCGACATAGGAATGCCCCTGCGCCGGACCGTCGATGCCATAGGCCCAGTGCAGGCCGGTATTGAACCACTGCGGCGAATTGGGCGCGCCCATCTGGCGGGCCAGCATGTAGCGCATTTCATCGAAATAGGCACGAGCGTCATCTTCGCCATCGAAATAACCGCCCTTCCAGCCCCAATAGGTCCAGGTCCCGGCGAGCCGGTCAAAGACTTCGGTGGAGGATGTTTCGCCGATATAGCGTTCCTCTTCCGGCAGCGTATCAAGCGCCTTCTTGTCCGCTTCCTGACGCCACAGCCATTCCGGCACCTCTTTTTCGGTGACCGGTTTCAGGCGGGCAGGGACGCCAGCTTTTCGGAAGTACTTCTGCGCAATGATGTCGCAGGCAACTTGCGACCATTCGGCCGGTACGTCGATATCTTCCAGCTTGAAAACGATCGAACCGTCGGGATTTCTGATTTCACTGGTGGTCTGCCTGAATTTCACGCTCGCGTAAGGAGAAGAATCTTTATTTGTAAACCGTCGCTCAATACGCATCTTGTACCTTCCAATCACCAGTTCATTGTCGTTATCATCAAGCGGGGAATTTGCGGTTTATCGCCGGAAAACGCAGGGTCAGCAACGGCTACCTCATTTCCAGCACCTACCATATATAGTAGGAAATTCCCCCTCAACGCATAGGATCATGTCGGCGAGATTTCTTGAAGTCAACAGCAAAAATACTATATCTAGTAGCTAAAATTTTATCGATAGCGAGATGTCGCTGAATATGGCGGTTTGATGACAATTGAGTGTTATTATGGTTAACAAAAAATCCAAAACAGGTTGCACAAAAGCAACATCCGCATCCGGCCGAAGCGCGAAAACCAGAATCAAGAACTGAAAAAGAGGCCTTTGCCGACGGGGTATTGTGCAAAGTTAGACTGGACGAATGGGGCGCACAATGCCATATTCCGGGCAAATATATGTGATCTTATTCAGTGAGATGATTCAAATGGCGACGATTGGCACAAGGCTGTACACATGGTGGCATGGCGAACAGGTCGGAGAGGACCAGTTTGGCAACCGTTACTATCGGGAAAAGGGCAAGCCGACGGGCCCTGTTGGACGGGAACGTCGCTGGGTACTTTATAAGGGCACGCCCGAAGCCTCGAAAGTGCCGCCGGCGTGGCACATCTGGCTGCATTACACGACGGACAACCTGCCCGACCAACAGGACTTGCCACAGGCCCCCTGGCAGGAAGAGCATATGCCGAACCTGACCGGAACTGAATTTGCCTATCATCCCGACGGCTCCATCGCAAAAGGGGTGGACCGCAAGCCGGGGACACCGGATTACGAAGCGTGGAAACCGTAAATTGGATTATCCGGGGTCTTTGATCAGGCCCGGGCAGAGGAGAGACTATGAGTAGCAATATTGTCGAAACTGTCATTGGCGCCGTGGTTCTGGCCTTCGCGGCAATTTTCCTGGTGTTTGCCTATCGCACCGCGGATATCACAACGGGCAGCGGCGGGTTCACGTTGTCGGCCTCCTTCGACAATGTGGACGGGTTGAGCGTTGGCAGCGATGTCCGGATGAGCGGCATCAAGATCGGGGCGGTCACGGCACAGGAGCTTGACCCGAAGACCTACCGCGCCGTCCTGAAAATCAGCCTCGATGAAACTGTCGAACTGCCGGAAGACAGCTCCGCCAAGATCACGTCAAGCAGCCTGCTCGGCAACAATTACCTGCAGCTCACCCCCGGCGGCTCGGACGACATGCTGGCGAACGGCGGCACTATTTCCTACACTCAGGGCGCAGTGAATATTCAGGACCTGATCGCCCAGGCGGTCTTCAGCAGTGGCAGTGGCGGCAGCAAAAGCAGCGACGACAAATAACGGACGGCCCCCGCATTGTTTCATTTTTTCCAGTTTCTCCGGCACAGTCGGCGCGGCACCGCTGCCGCCCTGTTTGTCGCGCTGCTGACCCTGACGTATGCGGACTCTTTCGCCCAGACCCAATCCCAGCTCAAGAAAGAGGTCGAGCGACCGGAAGGGGAGATTGTCGTGCTCCGGGCGCTGGACAAGGTGACGGCACGCACGCAGGATCTCTCCGTTCCGATCGGGGAGACGGTCATTTATGGCAGCATCGCCATCCGACCGCGCAAATGCCTGAAACGTCCGCCGGAAGAAACGCCCGAAACCTCAACCTTTCTGGAAATCACCGAAATTCACGATGGGGAAGAAGGACCGCGCCTGTTTAATGGCTGGATGTTCGCCTCCAGCCCCGGCATCAATGCGCTAGAGCATCCGGTCTATGATGTCTGGGTGATCGATTGCAAGATGTCTGAGCCGGAAAGCCCTTCAGGCAAGGAATAAAAATCTCCGAGTGACTGCAATCCAAGGCGTAAACGCGCCTGATATTCCTCCCGGCTGATCTCCTCGGCGCCGAAGGTTTCGAGATGCGGGTTCAGGAACTGCGCATCGAGCAGCGTATATCCGCCATGGATCAACCGCGCCACCAGATAGACGAGCGCGACCTTGCTGGCGTCCGTGACTTTTGTGAACATACTCTCCCCGCAGAACACACTGTCAAAGGCAAAGCCATAGAGGCCGCCGACCAGCTCGCCGTCCCGCCGACATTCAACGCTGTGGGCATAGCCAAGGTCATGGAGTTCACTATAGCGCTCCATAATTTCCGGATTGATCCAGGTATCTCCGCCATCGCGGCGCGGCGCGGCACAAGCCCGCATGACACCGCGAAAATCAAGGTCGATGGTCACCTCGAACGGATCTTTGCGAATGGACTTGGTCAGACGTTTCGGCACATGGAATTTATCCAGCGGAAAAATTCCCCGCCGGTCCGGATCGACCCAGAACAGGGACGGATCGTCAGCACTGTCGGCCATCGGGAATATTCCGATGCGATAGGCGGCGAGGATCGTTTCAGCCGTTATGGAGGTCATGTCAGAGCCGGGCGTTACCGCGAGGCAATGAATTTTTCCAGCCAGTGGATGTCGAAATGGCCGTCACGGAATTCCTGATTATGGATGATCTCCTGATGCAGCGGCAGTGTCGTTTTGATCCCGCTGACAACAAATTCCTCAAGCGCGCGGTTCAGGCGCAGCAGGCATTCCTCACGGGTTTTCGCATGGACAATCAGCTTGGCAATCAGGCTGTCGTAATAGGGCGGGATGTTATAACCTGCATAGAGCGCACTATCGACGCGCACGCCAAGGCCGCCGGGCACATGGAATTCCGTTACCGGACCGGGGCTTGCTGCGAAGGTCACCGGGTCTTCCGCCGTCACCCGGCACTCAATGGAGTGGCCGGAGAATTTGATATCCTCCTGCGTCAGCTCCAGCGGAAAGCCCGCCGCGACATTGATCTGCGCCTGAACGAGGTCGATCCCGGTGATCATTTCAGTCACCGGATGCTCGACCTGCAGGCGGGTGTTCATCTCGATGAAATAGAACTCATCATTTTCGAACAAAAACTCGATCGTGCCGACGCCTTCATAGCGCATATCGCGGATGGCGTCGGAAACCGTCTTGCCGATCCGCGTGCGCAGTTCATCGGTGATGGCGGGTGAGGGGCTCTCTTCGAGGGCCTTCTGGTGCCGCCGCTGGAGCGAGCAGTCGCGCTCGCCCAAATGCACCACATTGCCTTTGCCGTCAGCGAGGATCTGCACCTCGATATGGCGTGGACCGCTCAGGTATTTCTCCATATAGACCGCATCATCGCCGAAAGCGAGCTTGGCTTCCGAGCGGGCGGAGGAAAAGGCTTCCGACAGGGCCGCCTTGCTCGTCGCGACCTTCATGCCGCGACCGCCGCCCCCGGCGGAAGCCTTGATGATCACAGGGTAGCCCATCTTCTCGGCTTCACTCTCGGCCTCGGCAAGGGTATGGACTTCCCCTTCCGATCCCGGCACACAGGGCACGCCGAGCTTGCGCATTGTTTCCTTCGCCGTGATCTTGTCGCCCATCATGCGGATATGGTCGGCGGACGGGCCGATGAACTTGATCCCGTGGGCGGTGACGATATCGACGAACTTCGCATTTTCCGACAGGAACCCGTAGCCCGGATGGATGGCATCCGCGTTGGTCACTTCCGCCGCGGCGATAATGGAGGGAATGTTCAGGTAGCTCTCGGCCGAGCTTGGCGGACCGATACAGACACTCTCGTCGGCCAGGCGGACATGCATGGCATTCGCATCGGCGGAGGAATGCACCGCCACCGTCTTGATACCCATCTCCCGACAGGCACGATGGATACGGAGAGCAATTTCGCCGCGATTGGCAATCAGAATTTTTTCAAACATCAAACCTGCTATCGTTATTCAACAATGACGAGCGGTTGGCCGTATTCGACCGGTTCCTTGTCGTCCACCAGAATCTCGACCACCTTGCCGGCCTTTGTCGACGCTATCGGGTTCATGGTCTTCATGGCCTCGACAATGACCAGCGTCTGTCCCTCATCAACGGTATCGCCAACGCGCACAAAAGGCGCCGCGCCCGGCTCCGGCGAGAGATACGCCGTGCCCACCATGGGGGATTTTACAGCGCCCGGGTGGTTGCTGGCATCCGGAGCGGCCGGAGCAGCGACAGCGGCAGCAGGAGCGGCGGCAGGAACAACCGCCTGCACCATCTCCGGTGCCGCAGCGCTCGCCGAGGAACCGCGCGAAACACGCAGGCGATGGTCTCCGGTTTCAATCTCGATCTCGCCCAGGCCGGTCTCATTCATGATCTCGGCCAGTTCACGGATCGCCTTCTTGTCGATGTTGAGTTTATTCATAATGTCCAAGTCTCGGTTTACTTAATCTATAATGTCGGCAAGCGCATCGAGGGCCAGCACATAACCTTTTGCCCCAAATCCGCAGATAACGCCAGCGGCAACAGCGGATATATAGCTGTGATGGCGGAATTCTTCACGCGAAAAAACGTTCGAGAGATGCACCTCGATGGTCGGAACCCCGGTCGCCTTGATCGCATCCTGCAACGCGATGGAGGTATGGGTATAGGCGGCGGCGTTCAGGATAATGCCGCCGTGACGCTCCGCCGCGCCCTGAATGGCACTGACCAGCTCACCCTCGTTATTGCTCTGGAAAAAATCGATCTCCATCCCGAGCGTCTCGCCATGGGCGCGGGTGAGCGCCTCGATATCGGCAAGCGTAGTGCTTCCGTAGATTTCCGGCTCGCGGCGGCCGAGCATATTCAGATTAGGCCCGTTGATGATGATAACTGACTTACCCATACATGTCCCCGCAACTCTCCGCCAAATGCCCGCGGCACCCCCGCCACCTGCCAAACTGCCCCCTTATACAGAAGTCTTCCCCAAGTTTAAAGCAGTTGTGAAAATTAGTCGATGCGGGAGTGGAGGTTAAACGCCTCTTTCATTTTTGGTTATGATTGCCCCCAATGAGAAAATCGCTGACCCAATTATCGAGCAAAAAAAAACCATTTTTATCCTGACCAGAGAATTATCACTGGTAATATCAAATAGAATCAACTCAAGCGTGAACCAGAATAAGCATATCGCGAAAGGTGAAATAAATGTCCAGAGGTAAATATTTTCAACCATTTTAACAAAATAATTATTACATAAAACAAATATAAAATGAAGATTGGAGCTGAAAAAATGAATGCAAAAAGCACTACCAAGGGAAGAAGGCTATCCACTTTTCCAAGAGAAACTAGCGAAAAAGTATAAAGTCCTCCAATGACTCCGCCTATGTAGGAGAACAACAGCCACCAATTACATTTTGTTCGGTATGTCATAGCAAATTTTATAAAGTTTTGTAATATCGTTCCAATGATAATTTACTGTTTAGATAAAGTGATATCTACTCTTTCGAATGGTGCTTTAATGATTTTTTCCAGATTACAGCACACGCAGGATTGATTTTACGGATTGCGGCCTTACCCTTATACTCTGGTTTTGTGCAGTGCGGGATGACGGGTGGTATGGCGGCGGTTCGGAAGGGGTTTCTGGTAATTTTATGTGCGGTGGTGCTGTTTGCGATGCCGCAATTGCTGTCGGTTGCGCTCGGCATGTCGCCGGACGGGCTGAGCTGGTCCTCCGCGCGGCGGGACGCGACCGGGCTCTCTCCGTCGCCCGATACGCACAAGGAGGCCATTATCCAGGTCTTCGGCGCGCGCACCTGGGGCTGGCGCGGGAATTTTGCCATCCATACCTGGATTTCCATGAAACGGGCGAATGCCGCGAATTACGAGCGCTATGAGGTCATCGGCTGGCGCGCGCGGAACGGCGGCAACGCGCTGGTCAGCAGCCGAAGCGCGCCGGATAACCACTGGTTCGGCAATAAGCCCGAAATCCTGGCGCAATATGAGGGGCCGGGTACGGAAACCCTGATCACACGGATCGAAAAAGCGATCGAGGAATATCCCCACAAATATGAATACAAGGTCTGGCCGGGGCCCAACTCCAACAGCTTCATCGCCCATATCGGCCGTGAAATCCCGGACCTTGAGCTTGACCTGCCACCGACGGCCATCGGCAAGGATTTCATTTCCGGCAGCAATCTTCTGGGCAGCGCGGTGAGCGGGCGCGGCATACAGTTTTCCCTGCTCGGCCTCGGCGGTTTTGCCGTCAGCCCGGTGGAAGGGTTTGAGTTGCATCTGCTCGGTCTCACCCTCGGGTTCGATCTCGATGATGGCGCACTGAAGGTGCCGGGATTCGGCCGGCTGGAGATGTTCGATAGACAGGCGCCCTAGTCGCCTTTCTTTAACGCCTCCGCTTTCGCATCCAGACGGTTCAGGAACCCATCGAGCTGTTCTATCTCCTCTGGCGTGAAACCTTCGAGCAGCTGATCCTCATACTGCTGCGCAATCGGGATAATCTTGCGAAGGCAAGTCATTCCCGCCTCGGTGAGATAAAGCGCCGCCGAGCGGCGATCTCCATCAAGGGTGCGTTTTTTCAGCCGTTTCGACGTCACCAGACGCTCTACGGCGCGGCTGATGCTCACCTTGTCGAGGGACGCGAGCGGCGCGATCTCTCGTGCAGTAAGCCCGGGACGGGAGCCAAGAAGCGCAACAATTCGCCATTCCGGGATCGTCAGGTCGAACGTCGCTGAATATTGCGCGGCGAGATCACGACTAACCGTCCCCGACAGCTTGGTCAGGCGATAGGGCAGGAAGCGGGGCAGATAGAGGATGCGTTTCAAATCATTCACGGATGCGGCCTTGACTTTATTCATAACTGGCTCCATTTTATCGGATAAAGTTTCAAATGAAACTACTTTTTTGCAGGAGGGAAAGAGATGGCGGATTTATGGGAAAACCCGATGGCAACCGACGGCTTCGAATTTGTCGAATATGCCGCGCCGGACCCGGAGGCGCTGGGCGCACTTTTTACTTCCATGGGCTTTCGTCCCGTCGCCAGGCATCGCTCGAAGGATGTGACGCTGTATCGTCAGGGCGATGTGAATTTCATCGTCAACGCGGAGCCGAACAGCTTCGCCCAGTCTTTCGCTCGCATTCACGGGCCCTGCGCCTGCGCCATGGCCTTTCGGGTGAAGGATGCGGCGAAGGCGGTCAAGCGAGCAGAGGAACTCGGCGCCTGGGTCGTGCCGTCCGATGCGGGACCGATGGAGCTGAATATCCCGGCGATCAAGGGGATCGGGGATTCGCTGATCTATCTGGTCGATCGCTATGGTGACAAGGGCTCTATCTATGACGTTGATTTTCTGCCCATTGAGGGGGAGGAGCGGCATCCCGAAGGCACCGGCCTTACCTATATTGACCATCTGACCCACAATGTGCATCGGGGGCGCATGGCGGAATGGTCCGAGTTCTATGAACGGCTGTTCAATTTCCGGGAAATCCGCTATTTCGATATTGAGGGCAAGCTGACCGGCCTCAAGAGCAAGGCCATGACCAGCCCCTGCGGCAAAATCCGTATCCCGATCAATGAAAGCTCCGACGACAAGTCACAAATCCAGGAATATCTCAACGCCTATCACGGGGAGGGAATCCAGCATATCGCTCTTGGTACCAATGATATCTACTCGACGGTCAAGGCGATGCGCGAGACAGGAACCCTGTTCCAGAGCACACCGGATACCTATTTCGAACAGGTGGACGAGCGGGTAAAGGACCACGGGGAAGATGTGGCACGGCTGAAGGAGCTGCAAGTCCTGATCGATGGCGCCCCAACGGAGGGCCAGGGGCTTCTGCTGCAGATTTTCACCCAGAATGTTATCGGTCCGATCTTTTTCGAGATTATCCAGCGGAAGGGCAATGAGGGCTTCGGCGAAGGGAATTTCCAGGCATTGTTCGAATCGATCGAGCTTGACCAGATCCGCCGCGGCGTTATCTAGACACGGGCCGCGCGCTCAGGATTCGCTGTCGTCAGCGGTTTTCGCTTTTTCGCGGACTTCCGCGACAATCTGCTTCATCTCCGCGCCTGAAATCAAGCCGGGAATGAATTCCTCATTGATGACAAAGGCGGGGGTGCCGTCGATCCCGAGCTGC
>TARA_R110002124_G_scaffold215380_2_pt1 | contig 36933 bp, 23 predicted proteins | sample TARA_R110002124 | Tara Oceans TARA_R110002124 (sample SAMEA4397445) | marine metagenome | biome: Polar Biome; feature: [SRF] surface water layer (ENVO:00010504); material: water (ENVO:00002006), including particulate matter (ENVO:01000060) such as... | depth 5 m
CGACACCGACACCGACACCGACACCGAGGTTACTTCAAGTGGGATCAAGTTTAAAATCGGGGTAACTATCGATGGTTTCGAGAGCCAAGACAAATACTTATACCCTGGCAATACTTCTTTAAATCAACTGAATGTTGGAATTGTTGGCGACTTGGGTACAGGAAAGACCCAGTTGATTAAATCACTCGTCTATAACTTCATCAGAGATCCTGGCCAGAATCGTGGTAAAAAAACTAACGTACTCATTTTCGATTATAAGAAAGATTATTCTAAACAGGATTTTGTCGAGGCAACGAATGCTAGAGTTGTCACCCCCTTTGATATTCCCCTTAATATTTTTGATACAAAAAACACTACATTCAAAGGAAAGGCATGGTTGGAAAAAAGCCGATTTTTTAACGATGTCCTCGATAAAATTTATTCTGGCATCGGCCCCAAGCAAAGGCAACATATTAAACTAGCGGTCCAGAAAGCATTTCGGGATAGGCTCAGAGATAAGCCAGAAGATCCAACGCTATATGAAGTGTTCGATTCCTACCAAGAAATTATTGGCGACAAAATTGATGCGCCATATTCAATTATGAGCGACCTGATTGACGGAGAGTATTTCACCTCCGATCGGTCGCAGATAGTAGCATTCTCAGATTTTTTGGATGGAGTTGTCGTAATCGATTTATCGGCCGTTGGGCAAGATGATAATACTAAGAACATGCTAGTCGTAGTATTCTTGAATTTGTTCTATGAGCACATGTTGAAAATTGAGAAAAAACCGTTCCTCGGAGAAGATCCTCAACACCGTTTCATCGACACCATGATCCTAGTCGATGAGGCAGATAACATAATGCAGTATGAGTTTGATGTGCTCAAGAAGATACTCCTACAAGGAAGGGAATTTGGAGTAGGGTTGCTATTGGCTTCCCAATATCTCTCGCACTTCAAAACAGCCCACGAAAATTACCTTGAGCCATTGCTCACCTGGTTTGTACATAAGATCCCAAATGTAACGATAAAAGAGCTCGAGGGAATTGGGCTAACCAACGCCAGTGGAGAAACTGTGGATAGAATAAAAAACCTGAAAGTCCACGAGTGCCTGTTGAAATCTTTAGACGTAGACGGAGAGTTTATCCGCGGCATACCATTATTTGAATTGCTTAAGAGATAATAGTATCTCTTAAACAATTAATTATTTAGAAGTCAGTTCAAAATAATAATAGACCTTATGGGAATATTTATACTCTAAAATACAGAAATATGAAATGATGTTTGCCATTACTTGGTATAAATCAAGAGATCGGATTTAATTACTTAGGGGATGAGCAAACTAAGAATAAGCTTTTAAATATCTTCTGGCTCGCGCATGAGCCTGATTATCACAAGGTATAATCAGAGCCTGATGTTTAGCCCGGGATATTCCGACATAAAAATCATTTTCAGAGAAATAAATATCATCTGAAGGTACATCGGTTAACAGGATACAATCAGCCTCGAGCCCCTTAAATGCTTTAATAGAAGACATCCAAAACATGTCTCCATTTAGCCAATTCTTAATTTGATCGGAATTATCTTCAAATCTCTTATTATGCAAACTTTTATTTTTTAATTTATATAATGTGCCCTTTTCATTTCGGCTATTGTAAGGTGACAAAATTGCTATTCTAGATGTCTTAAAACCTTCATCTAACCATGACTTTATTTGTGAGAGACATTTTACACACCGGCCCTCAGTATTCGGAATTGGTGTAAGAATGCGAGGCTCTACTCCTACTGGCATCCCCAACATACTTTGCAAATCTACACCAAGCACATTGCCACAATAGCTTTTGATTTTTTGTGGATTACGGCAGTTTGCCGTAAGATAGTATTCAATTTCAACATCAGGAAAGCGAAGTTGACCCTCGTATTGAATCTTTTGGTTAGGGTCACAAAAAATGAATAGTTTTCCAAGATTTTCGTCACTTAGTAATAGTTCGACGGGAATCCACCATTGAGGATGAAAATCTTGTCCTTCATCAACAACGATTGCATCGTAGCGTTTATTTTCAGGCAAATGGTCAATCAAATCGCAAAGTATTTCAGGTACGCGTTCATCCCAAAACCCTGCTTCATTGATATTGTGTTTATCCCAATTTGGATCTAGTTTTGGGCAAAGGCCTTGAAAAGTATAAAGGTCAAACCCATTGCATAAATTGTTCTGGGAAATCCATTCTTTTAATCCCTTGTTCTTACATAGAAATAGTGTCTTGAGTCCGAGTGATGTGAAATGCGCTGCAGTCCAAAGTGCAAGCATTGTTTTTCCTGATCCTGCCTGTCCTTTTATAACAGCTCGCTTTAAGTCGGACTGTAATAAGCCTTGAATTGTGTTAAATTGATTTATCGTTAATTTATCAATTATTCTATTAAATTCATCTGACTCTGCTGCTTTCGCAATCGGAACAAATTCATGGTCTTCAAATATTTCAACGACTCGCTCCATTATTTCATGTGTAAAGGCTTCCCCTATTTTCAACGGTCTTACGTTCCGAAATGCAGAGACACACTTACTATGCAGGTTATTTTTATCAATGTAACCCCAGAAAACCTGCGTTGCTTGTGATGGTGGAGTATTGACTAGCTTGCCCTGGGGATAAAATACGGCATGCCCGTAGATTCCCGGAAACTTATTTTTCCCCAGTCTTTCGCAAAGGATCTGGTTAATTACGTTATGTTTGTGTTCATCAACTTGTGTGAAAGGGGTTTTCGATAATTTCTCCTGTCCACCATTCTTTGATATCCGGTATCCACAAGTCTCGTCTTCTGCATCCAACCTTAGGCCATAACTTCCCTTCACTTCTACAAATAAAATGCCTTTTTGAGGAGCAATAATTATAAAATCAATTTGTCCGTCCTTGAGCTGGTGATCAACCATCACGCAGAACTTGTAATCATAAATCACAACCCAATCATTTGGTAATTGGTCCCGAAAGAGTGGATATGCTAATTGCTCCCCTCGATTAGCGATCGTCTTTGAGTTTATTTTAGGCATCATTCGCGCCATGACAGCCTACCCTTCGTATTCTGCAACTATCAAGTTTGCATCATCAAAATAAAATTGGGATACGCGATCTTTGTGATTCCCTGAAATGAACGTGTATCCGCTATCTTGTTTTTGCACTCGGCCAGCAACAATCTTTCCGTTATCAGGACGGCTGACAAGATAAATTTTTCTCAGCGAAGGGGCAGTAACTTGTTGTCGGATAAACTTGGTAGAATGGCTGAATGGTAGACCTTTCGGCCTTTCTGTTAATTCAAATTGAGCAGTTGGTGATAACTGTATCATTTCTTCAATGGATATTCCGTTAACATTCGTCTGACAGGAAGCAGATTCACCATGTACTACTAATGGGAAACTGCCTAAGTTTTGTCGACACCAAGCCATGCGTTTCGAAAGATTAAAAGTATCTATGAGGCGAATATTTCCCAATGAATTAGATGCATCTTCAACTAGGGAACCTGTTGATGGAGTTGACGACCAAAAAGGATGAGCAATAACATATTTATTGTTTGCATATGAAAACGCGGGCAAAATCGCTGAGTCATCTGGTATAACATCATGAAAAGTAGAACAAAATTCATCTCGTAACTTTACGGCAGTAGCTTGCCAGTCGGTTAGTGAAATCGAGCTAGCGAAATCTCCATTATTGCCGGCACAATATAATGCACTGGATAAAATTTGTAATAAGTCAAAGCCAAGTCGCCAGTCGATAAGTCCATGTAGCTGCCGATTTCGATAATCTAGGAGGCAATTATAGCATGCCCCTGTAGTACAAGAACAAGGAAGTATTTCTTCAGCCCAAGTCCCACTAGGCCGTTGCAAAATGCTGTCAAGCACATAGGACCAATGTTCGTAGACCCAGTTCACAAATCCTGATCCATTCGCCAAATTATCAGCAAGAAATACAGCGCCTTTTCCATCACTTGCGACATGGACTGATGCAATGTCTATCTCATCAGACGATATATCAAGTTCAACGCTGACCGTTCGGAGGAGAATGGATGCAGCTGAGTAATATGCTGCCTTGACGCCAGCACCAAATCGTCGCGGATCAATTGTCAGACCACTTGCAACTGACGCAGGTTGGAAAATTAATAAATTCGTAATCTTGGGAGAAACTAAGGACAATGTATCGGTGACATCATCTTGAGAAACAGGCTTAATCAAATGGGTGCCATGAACTGGGAGATTTGAGAGCGCTGCATCTTGAACTTCTTGTAATCCAAATTGATTACCATTGTTATCATTAATGCGGAAGACACGCCCTTGGACCTGGAGCTCTAATTCTGTATTTTTCTCATATTTTTGTTGAACTCCTTTCGAGGGTGTTGTGCTTGCTGCAATGAAAGCTCTTCCCGATGCCCCATAGTTGTCATCTTCAGGTCCGTCTACAGGGCGACCATCTGTCCGAAATCCGGCAGGGGCTACAACTTCAAACGGGATAATTTCATCACCACAATCAATACATGTGGTATGAATTTGTGCAAGATCTTCTGTTTCTTCTAGATGCATACAAGATTGACAAAATCCATGCCAACGACGATATTTGATCGCATCATCTGCGACCCAACGATTTGCTACTTGATCATATGAAATTGGCCCTATCAATCCATTTACCTTAAGTGTTTGTTTATCCTTTGTACGCTCAGCCCCGGGTTGAAAATCAGTAATCGCTAAATCAACATCGCGACTTATTGTTTTGGGTGACTCTTTTCGCCCATTAAATGGTAGTTCGTAATATAAATCTCGTACCCGTGTTGGCATACCATACATAGGTAGTACTCCACATTCAGCCAGACGGCTAGCTAGATTTCGTTCCACAAACTCAGGTGAATTGATACAAGTATCAATTTTAGAAACTAAATTTATAGTTACCGATTGAGCCAAATGTGATGCTTGAATATCTGTCCCTACAGAAATCATCTTCGCTAAACGATCTATTTCCAATTTGTTATTTACTATCCAATCTGTAATCTCCTGCCTTCTCCTCGAGTCAAAATCAGCTACTGTGCCAAATTCTCCGTGTGAATCTGGCATTGAATCATAGTCTCCCCACCATGCATCAGTTGCATCTTGAAATGCTCTTCGAAGAATTTCTTTGGAAATTAATCGTTCAGCAATCTGTTGCTGATCTTGATTCATAGATAAAAATGGTTGCGGTGGGACAGATGCGATCATTTCGTTCGGGTGATTAAAGTGATATCGGTCATGTGAATTGTCACGGCAGAAAGTTAATGCGATAGAAAACCGCTGTCCTTTACGTCCAGCACGGCCTACTCTTTGCTGGTAGTTAAACCTTTCAGGTGGCATGTTCGCTTGTAAAACAGCTTGTAAAGAACCTATATCGACTCCAACCTCCATGGTCGTTGTGACACTCAGTAGATCAATTGAATCAATATGCGAATAAACATCTCTTTTAGGTTTGCCAACCTGTTCGTTCTCTAAAAAAAGATCTCGAAAATGCCGTTGTCGTTGGGGCTGGTTGTCAGTTTGACCAGTCAATTCTTCACAATGAAGACGAGTTGGATGTCCTGATAACGCTTCACTAGCATAATAGTGTTTTTGCTGAACTTCCCTCGCAAATGGCTGCCCAGCGGTTTCGGGCAAGTCGGATAAACATCGGCTACAAATTCCTGCGGACGAATGCCAATGAATTAGTTGACAAGAAGGACATCTGTAAGATTTTGTTTGCTCGTGGCATACGTTTACGTAGAGATTTCGCCCATTGATTAACCATCCGTAGTGCTGCTCTCGATCCAAAGCATCAGAAATGCTATCTCGAAGAGATTCCCAGTTCGGGATTTGCCATTTAGATGCAACACGTTGAATGAAATTTCGGATTCGAATTTTCTTTCTACCCGTTGAGTCGTCCGATAGTTCATGAGTATCCCAAGAATCTTCTGGATGATTGCGGTGAATGTGAGGGTCTGTACGAAATTCTTGACCAAGAATTCGTACTATTGAATTACAACAATCCGTAAACGCACTAAGTGACATTTCAGCAGGCGGATCTATATTTTCGGATCTGATACTAGCATAGCCAAGTCCGTGCATATCGAGGTCGTAAATAACACGACCAAAAATCGCATTCAGGACACACTTGAGAAGCCGATTACGAAAACTCGCAAATTGTTGTTGCTCAGAGTTATTTAAGTTGGAGCGGGCCCGCCAAGTTGTTGTATCAAAATAGCTAGTCCACCATTCTTTTTCCCAGGGGTCTCCCACCTGCACTAATTTTTCAGAACTTTTGTTACCGAACGGGCATTCGCCGATATCAGCCATCGCATTTAAGAGCGGAGAATTGTTACCCCCACAAATCGTATCGATTGGTACAATTCTTTGCTTATTCAGAGACTTGATCTTGTCAATTCTTTGAACTGCTTCCTCTATTTTCTTCTGGCCTTCACAAGGATTAAATTCATCAATGTCCTCGGGAGCTTTTCTTGCCGTTGACAGCCAAGACGCGACTCGATTAATGAAAACATGATCTGTTTCATTGTATTCATGCAAGAAGCGATCGCGCACTCGTACCAAAGAATCTGAATTAGCCGCTTCTATGAAACTGGACATTAGATCTATGGTTGCCCAAGAAGTTTTTTCAACAGGGTCGAGTAGGGTGTCTGAAACCCCTTCCCGAATTGAATTAAAAAGTATTGTACGTAGATTTTCTTGCCAATTCGCGGCTTCAATCCCATTTGAAAGAACTGCTGCAGCCTCCCGGCTATCGGAAAAGGAAACTAATTTTCTATTCCCACCTAAACTATGAAAAAGGTGCTTTGAAAGCAATTGCACGTATTTATTGATACCAGTCCTAAATGGGCGAATGGAGGACAGGCGGCCCATTCTTCGGCTATAGTCTGAACTACAATTGGGACAGACGTGTGGCATCGCAGGATAGTCTTCATTGGCAGTAGGGGCATTTCCATCTACAGTAAATAGATAGCCATGAATGTCTAAATCAGACTTCTGGGTATAAGAAACAACAGCATTCAGAGGATTGATATAAGCCTCTTGCCAATGAGCTGGTTGGGATTCATCTAAGTTTATTCGGAAGCCTTTGCCGTCTTTTTCCTGCAATGCGCCTATTTTCGCTTGGCGGAACTCACCCAATCCTTGAGGAGTATTGACTTCACTGCTTAGTGATGGCCAAAAAACTGCGAGACGGGAATAAGTTTCATTTCCGGTAAGGTTATCTGAATAGCCCCTCGGGAGCTTTTCTAATTCAGGAGAAACCGGAAGCAGCTCCTGACCAACTGGTTGACCAGGCAAGCCAGGTAGAAGCGATCTATAACCCGCAATAAATATTGTTCCACAGCAATCGCAATATAAATTTTCGAGTACTCGGTTGCCATTACCATCATCAAAATGGCCCTCTTCATGGTACAGTTTTCCAATAACCCGCCAAGGGTCTTTAGTTGGGTCATCACGCGAAGTATTTCGATCAAGAGAAGACCAAACGCCATTAATGTTTCTAATCATCCAATGGAGGCGAAATCGAGGCATAGAAACGCCCTGGATTAAAGGAGGTAATTTTTGCAGGGCCCCGAAAATGTTAGTCTTAGCTCTTTCGCTGACCTTCTTTCCAAACAATCTTTCACAGAAAGTTGAAAGAGGTATTGTACCCAAATCACTAGAATTACTGTCCCGACAAGCTTCCCTAAATTTATTAGCAATGTCACCTACCGCTTTCAGGGCACCAGCTATTTCAACAGATGCGTCTTCACCTTCTTCTAATTCATTACATTTCTGAATCACATTGTCAGGAAGGTCAGGGCTGAGCTTGATTTTTGTGCTTCCAATCTTTTGGCCACTTATGATTTCAAATCTATCCTTTGTCTCTTTCCAGTTATTAGATTGATCCCCAATCCCAAAAAATTGACCAAGGTACTGAAATGTTTCAGCTTCCTTGGCTGCATTTGTTTCCAACGATGCACTTGACGCAAGAATCCTCAACTGTGGACTATTTGGATTCAGGCCTAGCCTGTCTAGCAGCAGTCTAATTAAATAGGCTACTTCTGTCCCTGCCGTGCCCCGATATAGATGAAGTTCGTCAACAATCAAATGAAAAATACGTGTTGGCTTGAGAGATTTGTTATACCGGCAATCATCTCCTTCGAGCCAAGTACGGGTACGATCAAACATGTCACTATCTGCTTGATCAATAGAGATTCGGTTCCGTTCTGCATTACGCATCAACATGATCGAAAGCATGCTGAAGTTTGTTATTAATATATCCGGTGGAGTTCTTTGCATTTCCCAGCGGTGTAATATTTCTGTCGCTTGATCATCGACCCTGGGAAAAAACGTCATTAACTCTAAAATTTCACTCTCGGCTTCTTCGTCGCCTAAAGATCTGGCATTACGTAATTTTTCTAGTAATTGATCAAATGTTTGCTTTTTCTCCCAGAGGGAGTCCTTCAACTCCTTTCGCTTGTGAGAATTAGCTTTGGCATCAGGTTTGAATGGATGTCCTGATACCGGAGTTTCTCCATTGAATCGCCCAAAAGTTATACGATTACCATTAAAATAATCCTCTTTATTTTGGTAGGCAGAATGTACTTCATCAAAGTCTAATGCCTCTCGTAATCGACTCAGTTGGTCCTCGACGAGGGCATTCATAGGATATAGAACTATTGATCTTAGGGCCGAGTCTCGTGTTTGCCCCCAATGGTCAATCCGCTTATTACGTTTCCAGAATTTCCGATCAGCTTTCCACTGGGCTGCGTTTGTAGGCCAAAAATGTCGATCTCTTTGGCTTTGATCGGATGGGCTCCAACTCTTCGCTTCCTTAATTAAGGAAGCTATTAATGGTAGGAGAAATGATTCAGTTTTGCCGGAACCAGTGCCTGTCGTCACAACGCAATGCTTACCAGACAGGGATTTGCGAAGCATGTCTTGTTGGTGTTCGTAAAGATTATGTTGACCCGGAAATAGCTTAGCTTCGCAGAGCTCTTTGAAGGCTTCAATACCATCTGGTGAAAGCCCAGGGAGGTCATTAGATGTAAGCTGAGAGAGAGTTTTTCCACTTGAGTACTCAGGCATTGGCTCAATATATGGGTCACGGAATACTACACCTTCTTCTCTTAGGTTTGCCTCCCTCTCTTTTTCGAAAGTTTCAGATGCAGTACCGAACGCCGTTCCTACATATTTTAGAATAGCATCTTGGATAGTTTTGTGAGCAATGACAGGGTTCTGCATCTAATAGAATCCTTTAGGATATTTTTTCAAACTCTTTGGCAATCGCCCCGAGCTTAGTCAACAATAAATCAGCAAGAGGTTTAGGAACTGATCGGTATTTAATACAAGTATCTTCGTATGTGAATCCAAAGTCGCTACTTAAGTATGCTTTACATTCACCAGGCAACAATCGAAGTGGTGCAAAACCACTACAAAGTGCCAAAGCTTTTGAAAATAAAGGTGGAGGGTCTAATTCTATTGGCAGAACAAGAGCACGTTCAATAGGTTCATAGGCCATTGGAATACCGTTCTCAAGAAGGTCACCAAATCGTGCCATTAACATGTTTCGATGCATAAACCAAATACCCCACGCTTTATTGCTGCACAGTGCGCGAGAAAACTCTTGATCATCTTTTTTGACTAGCACATAGTTAAAGTGTTTTTTAGTTTGAGGATCAGGTATTCGTACCAAATTAAAATTGACGGGAGTTCCATCATCCCATTCTGGCCATTCTGGCGGAGCTTTGGTTCTGTATAATCTAGGCCTATACGATGCCTCCGCATATTCCCCCCCTCCAACGTGCCAACGAAGCTCATCTACTAGTTCGTCGGAAGAAGCGATCCAGTTTGCCATATCCCAACTAGGTGGCGTTTCGATAACTTTTATTTCTACTATACGACCTAGGTTTACGAGTTCATTAAAATCAGGAGTAAATACTGTGATTCGACTTGGGACTAACCAATGCCCCCTAGTATTTCCACCTAGTTGAGGGTGTCGGTCTAAGGTTAAATTTGGGTTTGAGTCACATAAGGATTTAACTCTATTGACTAGGTCCGATGTATAAGTACCACTCAACACAAATTGATATTTCCCATCTGCCAAAAATGGTAGTGGGTAAAAAATTGGTATGGTTGAATGCACATAGCTCCAGCGTCCCCGGTCATCTCCTTGAATTTCTATATGCCCAAGTTTAAAAAGTGCCTTTATCTCGTTAGCTAAATCTCCCTGCCTGGCCTCGTTATTAATAAGTCTTTTTTCACAAAAAGTCTTTAAGCGTGCATAGGATGTGGTACCTTGCGTTGCAAGCCAATCCATTAGAGTGTAGGGGGGGCCCTCAACTTTATTGTTACAGCTTGTCCAGCTATCGTAGGGGGCTTCTTCAAAAGAGAAATGCGAAGCGCCGGGTGTTGATACCCCACGAATTCCTTCTTTAAGATTGTCAGTCTCTTTTAACCCAAATCGATTAACTTTGTAAGATTCGCTTACAACAGGTTCGAAATCATCTCGATTGAGGATACGAAAAGACACTTTTTCGAGCTCACCGCCATTCCGATAGGCTTGTATTGTTGCTACAGTGGCCCCTTGATTTAAATCGATTTCAAAAAAGCGTGTGCCAGATGATTGGCTTACCCAATTTGGCAAATATTTATTAGAGCCATCAATCTCTTCTAGCAGACAATTTTTACATTCAAAAGAAATGGTACCTTCAGCTTCAACTTTTAATGTCGGTGGATCAAAAGGGAGGTAGGTTTGTGTTGCCCTTTCACGTCGTTGGCGAGATCCACCAATTAAAGTTAGACGTCGAGGTCGACGACGCTTGGCACATCCACCATCAGGAAACATTGACCATTGGTAGGCGTCTGCGCTTCCAATTTGCTTAATGTAGAAGAGCCTTTCGTTTTCTCCTAATCCATTCTGTGGGATCTGCTCATCTATGGATACTCCTGCGTCATAGCACCATTTTTCAAAGTTTTCGGTGACAGTCTTATTTACTAGAGCATAGACCGAACCTTCACTTGGGAGCGATTGTTTTTGAATTAAATATTTTCCATCAGGTGACCAATCAAAACATTGAATTTTTTTTGGTCTTTCAACAACAGAAACTATTTCTTTTTCACCTTCAAATTCCGTCCTCCAGATGATGGGGGCAATCGACAAGCTCTCGATCTCAGAGAGAAATAAAAATTTATTCTTGTCCTCGGTCGCTATAAATGGGCTTCCAATACCGTTGCGTAATTGGCTCTTATAAGTGCCCGCATTACCTTCCAATGTTAGTGTTAACTCACCATCTGGAGACTGAGGAATCAATGGCATTTGCACATAACGCCAACCTTGAACGTCTTGAAGATATTCCAGTCCTGCAACTATAGCTGCATCATCTAGCTTCTTATCATCACTTAGAGTAGATGAGCCTTTTCTGCGTATAGGAACTTGGCCATCCCAAATCTGAAAATGCTCTAACAGTTGAGATAAAGTAGACTTACCGAGTTCGGTATTCTCCTTCACCTCTTTTAGTATATGTTTGCCTAGTGGGAAGTCTTGATCACTAAATTTCTCATCTAGAATTTTCAGCTGCAAATCAGTTGCACTCAGCGGATCGTCTGGGGCTAATGCGAGATCGTAAAAAAGCTCGGGGATCTTTTCTATTTTCCCAGGGGTTAGTATGACTTGGCTCTTAGGTAACCCGACCCATTGTTTATTCCCGAGTTTCTCGACTTTGAAATAACCAATTTTACCGTCATTTAATTGAGTCCAACTTTCCAAGCCTTCCCATAGTTTTTCTAGTTGCCCAAATAATTGGTTTAAGTGATGATTTGGATAGATTAGATTTAAACGGTCATAATAATTGCTGTCTTGAAACTCATCACTTTCTTGCGTCCATGCAAGGCAAAATGCACAAAGATAAATAAAATATTGGGGCCCCTCACAGAAGTCAGAAGCATTATTGCGTTTGGAGCATTGTGAAAGTTGATACTTCAGTCTGGAAAATAAAATATTGCAAGTTTTGAATAAGGAATCACTATCTCCGTTTTCGCCAGATGTAATTCGTGTTCCCACTTTTAAGGCTTTTTTGAATGATTCTTTTCCACCAAGATCATCAAATTCAGAATCCAGCAATTCATCCGTAACTGCTATTCTTACTTGTTCTCCCTGCGCAAAATCACCAAAAAAATACTTGAGAAGTCGGTCATTCCACTCATTAAATAAATTAGACACTTATGATGACCCTAATAGAATTAATGGAGGTGTTTTCAGGGTGGAAAGATTGGCGGGGTAGGGATATGAACATAAGCAACGGCTGATATTCAATGCTACAGGTGTGCACTGAAATTGCAAGAACTTTCTTAGAAATTGTTTCAAGAAAAATACAGTGAAAAAATAGAGGGATTATTAAATGTGCACTGATCACAAAACTGTACATTTTACCACAACCGAAAGGAGATCCGCTGTTCAATCGAATTCAAGTTCCCAGTAATATTGGGCGCTGTCCCAGTAATATTGGGCGCTGGAATTGCGGCATACTGCCTGCTCAAACATTTCGGGGCTCTGATAGCCTAGAGATGAATGGAGCCCCATTCACAATTGTAGAACACTTCGATGTACTCGAAGATGCCGTGGCGGGCTGATGCCCGTGTCTCGTATTTCTGGCGATGAATCAGCTCTTTCTTGAGCGTTGCAAAGAAGCAATCCATCACGGCATTGTCCCAACAGTCTCCCTTGCGGCTCATGCTGCATTCAATCCCGTTGATATTCAGAGTTCGCTGGTACTCCTCGCTGCAATACTGACTGCCACAATCCGAGTGATGTAAAAGGCTTTCTTTCGGACAGCGACGGATGATCGCCATCTGCAGCGCATCCAACATCAGTACCTTCGTCATCTGTGAATACATGCTCCAGCCGACCACTTTGCGTGAATATCGGCATAAGTTGACTCACTTTAAAGTTGGAAATTCATCATCTGGCCTGATCGTCTCGGGCGACACTAATACCACGTGCATAATTACATCCTGTTTTGAGCGGACACTCTTTACACTTTGGCCGTCTGGCGGAACAGATCTTTGCAGCCAAATCCAAAATGGCCCAGTTTAAGCTGATTGATTCTTCGATGTTGGTTACGCGCCACGCCAGACGTTGTAAGTATGGATCATAGCGAATGTCTGCCATCTTTCTTGGGCCAAAGTAACGTTCGAGTACGCGTGACATATTAACGTCAAGTAGGGGAGCCGGCGATCTGCTGCTAATCAGTTCGACTGCGTTTGCGATGTACTGACCTACCCCGGGTAGGTCTTCGATTCCAGATCGGTCATCTGGAAGTCGTCCGCTCTTTTGATGCATAACTCGGGCCAATTCCAGTAAACCATTGGCACGCCTTCTCCACAATCCAAGTGGTCGTAAAGAATCTTGCAAATCATCCATGGTTGCGTTAGCCAACTGGCTCCAAGAAGAGAATGTAGCAAAGAATTTGGGATAGATTGCTGCAACAGTTTCTGCCCTTGTTCTTTGCAGGAGAACCTCGGACACAATTAGTCGATACCGCGACTGTCCAGAACGTCTCCAAGGGAAAGACCGACCGTTTGACGAAAACCAACGTAGAAGATTTCGTCGGAAGTTGCGGATACGACGTATCGGCGGTTGGGGTGGATTTGAACTGTTCATGTTCTGCGTGATAGGTAATAGCCCTACTGGGCTATTCATCTCTCCCTGCTTAGCCAAGTCTAGAAAGGAGTCTCACAAGTTTGACATACTAAACTTTTTAGTCAATATAAGTGCAAAAGTATTCAGGGTCCCTTAGTAGTACATGGTTTTTGCACAGTAATTAGCCTGTCAGACAATAAGGATATAAGTTGTTGCTGTATCTGTAGTTTCTTGTTGAGTCTTCAGCTATTTTTTAAACTACCAACCGTCGAAGCAGATTGCAAATTGTAATTAGGATCGAAATGACTCAAACCAAATCTTGTTGTTCGCTGATTTTATGGAAAACCTCTCCAAACAGCATCGATGATATGGAGTTGCTCTGTTTAAAACATCTCTTGAAATTTAATTGTCCAGGCGCTAAATGTGTCTATTATGAACGAATCAAATAAAAAGAACATTCTTCTGGAAGTCACCTCACTTGCGATGAAAATATCCAAGAAGTATGTCGAACCGTATTCCCATCCTAAAAGCCCCCAAAAATACACGCAGTCTCAACTACTCACGATACTCATCCTGCGAGCCTATCTAAAGACTACCTATCGTGGCATCATCGAAATTATCGAAACCTCTGACCAATTACAAAAACGTCTTTTGTTAAAACGACTTCCGAGTTATTCCACATTAAAACATTTTGCAGACCGCTCTCATGTGCTGGAAATCATCGACAAAATGTTAGCCGATATTATTCAACAATTTGCTCCTGATGCAGAAGAAGCGACCCTCGATTCGACCGGAATGGAAACCTCATCAATGAGTGCCCATTACCGTACGCGCAGTGGAAAAGCTCGTAAAAAATATGTGAAACTTTCGTTGTGCGTTCTGGTCGGGAGCATGTTTCCCGCTGGATTAGTAGTCAGTTGGGGGCCGTATAACGACAAACGCGAAGCGAGACCATTGCTTGCCAAAACCAAAACGGTAACGCAACCACAACGACTGTTTGCCGATAAAGGTTACGATGCAGAATGGGTACACGAATTTTGTCGTGAAGACTGGAATGTGGAAAGCTGGATTCCTCCGGCTGTACATCGTGACGATGGCGGCGTGAATGGTTACTATCGTTCACAGATGACGGAAGAAAAATTAAAGGAAAAAGGTTATGGGAAACGATGGATCGTGGAATCATTCATGAGTGGATTAAAGCGAACCACCGGTTCAGCATTATGCGCCCGAACGGAGAAATCGTTATTTACCGAAGCGGGTCTGCGAGTCCTGGCCTACGCCCTGCGGCGTTAGCTGACACTCGATCAAAATGGATTTTGTTTTAAACAAGGCAAAACCCTTCTAGTCATCTGAAGCCCTTCACGGAAGCAACTATCGCCAGCATACTTCGCAATGAACTGTATTATGGTGAAATGGTCTGGGGCAAAAACTGCACAGGAATCGAGGATGATGTGAGGGTCCTGCAGAGCATTCCAGAGGAAGAATGGGAAGTAAACTCTGAATTCTGTGAAGCCATAATCACCAAAGAGCTATGGCAGCAATCGATGCAGATGATTGAGTCACGTCGCCGAAAAGTGACAGCCCCTGACCCGGATACCGCTCATTCTGTGCTCCGCCCCCGTGGAGTGGCACTGAAATACCCGCTATCTGGACTGGTCGTCTGCTTTTCCTGCGGACGAGCAATGGTTTCATCGGCCAGTTCTGCTTATACGACCAAGGACGGTGAGGTTCGTAATTATGCTTCTTACAGTTGTCCAGATTATCGTTCTGGAGCGTGCGACAACGATCGTCGGGTTTCTGAATCCTGGCTGAGGGAAACCGTAATTCAGCTTGTGAAGGACAGGCTGTTCCCTCAATAAAACCTACAGTTACTTTTTCTTGAAAGGAGTGACGGTAAATCACCGTCACTCCATCTAAAATCGATATCGAAAGGATTCGACTGATGAATCATACATCGAAATTAATTGAATCAGCTGAATTTAACGAGTTAGCGAAATTAATTCAAAAGCAGTTCGAAGCGGATTGCCCTGAGCTGTCGTTGAAAATTAGTAACCTGCAGTCTGAGTTGAAGCAGCTTGAACGACTGCGACAAGGATGGCAACGTTCTCTGGGAAATCCCGATTTGGCCCTAGAAACGCGTTCCGCATTGGAGCAGGATATCGCTAATGCCGTTAAACAGGGATACGAGATAGAGAACAGGATTTCTGAACTGGAATCAGCAAGTTCGAAAACTCAGGAAGCACTAGATCCAGTAGCGATAGTAGAGAGGCTGGACAGTCTCGCAAAATTGTTGGAAGGAGATCATGCGTCAGCGATGAACGTCGCTTTATCGCAACACATTGAAGGGATTTACTGTGATGACACCGGTAAAGTTGTTGTTCGCATGTGTCGGCTTGGTGCGCTGGCAAATCCGGAGGAGATGCTTCAGCTTCTCGCCAGACCAGATGTTGACCTTTTAGACGGTCAGGAAACGCGTACTGAGGTGATCCAGAATAGGGGACGATGACGTACCAGGCGTAATCTGGGTGACCATTTTGAAGACGACGATGTCGCAGACTTCGCGAACGACTTTGCTGTCGACCCCTACCGTTATTCACAGCTGGGAGACGAATGATTTACAGAAGACGTCTTTCACATACCGGATCACCCTCCCTGCTGGTCAGCCGCACATGCACGTGAAGTCGCGGAATACAGGCTGGATAATGAAGCTTCCATGGAAGAAACTGTGGATCATTTCAAGAAGACAATGCCTACTATTCGTAAAGCATTAAAGTATGCGAAAGAGCATCATGGTATTGATGCGTTAGGTAAAGCCATCAGCCAGCCTTCCCGTCGGTATTGGGCAAAAGACCATGCACTTCAGGTGGCACAATTCTTCAGACGTCCGGGGGCCAGTGTGAAGAAAGCGGAGGCAGTTTTCGGTAAATCACAACCAACACTGGCAAAAGCCAAACGCCTGGCAGTTGAAATCGAGAAATCCAAGGAAACTACTTCGAGTCCTGGCTAATTTTTTACTGCCGCTATGCTTTGCTGCTCTTCGGTAAGATGCTTCCTGTGTGACCAGCTGATGGTATTGTTAACTGTCAGCTGGTCGCCCTGCCTGCGTCAGAGAGGCCTGCTGCATCTACTCAAGTAGAGATCTTCAAGGTTGAGTCTGGTTAGGTCATAGTAATGAATTACGCATGGTATTAGGCTGGTCTTCAGGCCAGCCAGCTAGACTTTTTTTTAGCTATCCCGGACCGGACTCAGCATCTTTTTTTTTGTTCACAGCTCTCCTGGTACTGTAGCTCAGTTTTATTGAACTCAATCCGTACTACAGAAATGGTAAGATCACCCACACCTCTCCTGAATGCTAAAAATAAAGATTGGTATGAGTCGGACTGTATTCCCGATCAATGACTTGGGCAGCACGACGTCGCAAATTCTGAATTCAGAGTAACATACTACTCAAAAAAGTATCGGAAAGTCCTCTCGCATCCTCCCTTGTAGAGGGTCATATACAGAGTTGGATACGAGAAGACTTTCCCATCAATTATTACAGCCGTGCCCCATGCATTCTTCCCCTTTCAGGTTAGATCCTCGAATCGTTTATTTCATCACTTCCCATTCTCTCAGTGGTGCTGAATTCGGAATCTTAATTTCACTTGAATGGGATCTTTTTCAAAAATCGTTTTCACGATCTCGCCGCATGATCCCCTTGAACCAGTAAATACATCACTCGCTCCCGCGTTCAGGTAGTAATCCACATTGATGTGTTTGTTCCCGTAACTGATGTCACCGATTTGTTTAATCGCAAATTTGAAATTTCGTGAGTGACATCAAAGAGGGACGCCCGTTTTCATCGAGATTTATTGACTCACCACTCGTTCGATTTTCACGAAAGGCGTTTACCATGCACGCTAAACTATTCCCTCAGCTAGATGCAATTGTCATTAGTCCTGCTGTGATTGATTCCCGGGTTCATTTACCCCAGGAATTCACACCAGGGCATAAACATGAAACCACTATTAAGGATCAACTGGGAGGTGGCGGTCCAAATATCGCCCGGCAAATGACCAAGCTGGGAGTTCCCGTGAAGCCAATCCTGATGACCGGACCAGACTCGCTTCATTCAGTCGCTGAAAATCTGGTTCAACAGGAATTCAAAAGCGGTAGTGACCTGCCCCCGAGAATGACACCAGTCACAAGACTTAGTGTTCTGTTGTTTTCATGGCTGGCCTGTTCGGCCGTTTCCAGAGTTGCAAACAGTTCTGGGGTCAGAAACACTGTCCCCGCGGCATTTTTGACCGCGTATTTCAAATGAGTCGAACGCAGCCATTTCCGCAAACGTTGAATCGATTCTGAGGTCCAGGCCTGATGAGCGGTGGGATCGTCAGCATAGAGTTTCAGCAGTTTTGTATCTCCCGGGTCCTTCTCATCAGCCCAGAACTGCAAAGCCGCGATAATGAGGAGTAGATCCTTTCGAGTGAGCATGGGGTCCTTTCAATCAGAAAAGTGATCTCTGAGAACAAAATCAGCCCGTTGAAGACATTTTTGCTGGTCATCAGCGGGTTGATTATACGGAAAGTGGGAGTCGCTGAGGGCTATACCAGAGGACTCACCTTATATGCCGCGTTTTGTGGCTGGATTTAGCTGATTAAATGTCGGATAACAACAGATGCTGCACCGAAAAAGTTATCATCAGTGAGAACCAGTCAAATCGTTTGAATCTCTGCACAGATCCCGTAGTGATCAGAAAGATTCATGCCCTCCACCGTTTTTTTGGCAAGCACTTCGAGATTCTTTACCTGCAGATCAGGTGTGGTTACGAGATGGTCAATGAGCTGATCACCGTCCGGCCCCAGTGGCCCGGCCGTATGCAACTCCAGACCCAACGACAGCACTTCCTTTAATTTTTCATAGGCATATTTCGGCTGCCGTGCTTTAGGGATCCACTGATTGAAATCCCCCGTGACGATTAAAGGATCCTGGCTCATCACTTCGCTTAACAGTTCCTTGAGCGCATCCAGATAAAGCAAATGGTCCTCCCAGATTTGACGATCATTACGTCCGCCTGAAACATGTGCGGCTCTCCAGGGGATACAGACCCCCACAAACCGGACTCCGCCGGTCACACCACTCACTATGCGATCGGAGGGAAAACCCAGGTTGTCATGAATCGAAACATCATTACAGGGCAGAGAACTCCAGAGCAATACTTTGCGACGACCTTTTATGAATGGATAACCAAAATCAGAATCCGATTCAATCAGATGGCCGCAATCTGGTAACAACCCCGCCTGGGTTACTGTCAGACAGATCACATCCGGAGAGCGACCTTGAATCAATTCCCGCAGCAATGTCCCTCACTCATTGTGAGACACCGCCCATTCTGTTTTCCAGATCACACATCGCATGAATCACTTACCTGGTAACTCTTTTTAACTTAGTGGCGGGTCTTTCAGGTCGACCTGATTGATAAGTTTCATTGCTCGCATACCTGGTACTCAGAGCCCTGGGTGTTTCTAGCCCCCTGCTTTTAGTTGTGCGATAAAGGGGCTGAAAGTCTTCTCCAGACGAATCATCGCATCGACCAGTTTTTCGATAATTGCTTGCCACTCCGATTCATCGTCCCGATAACCTCCCGGAAACTCTATCACAATTCGGCTGGCTTTCGAACCATCGAGCCGTCGCCATTCCAGGGGACCACCAAAGACGGCTTCAATCTGATCTTTATGGGAATATAGCGTATCAAAGATCTTTTTATTTTCCGCCTTACACCCCGCGCCACGATCGATATACAGATCGACAATCGAAGTATGCTGTGTAACCTTGTATGTATAGGCCAGCCCCCGTACGCCGGAGCCCGTTCCGATCCAGTGGTATTCTGAAGGTGAGATATTCGAATGCAGATCCGTTTGTGTATTGGAATATTCCAGCAGTTTTGACCAGAACCGCTTGCGGATCCCGTATCGTTCGGCCCGGTCTTTGCGTTCCTGCCGTTCTTTCTCCCGAACTTTCACCGTATAGGCGGACGCTTCGGGTAGTGGGACGATCTGCTGCACATCGATCAGGATTTTATCGCCATCCCGGTACGGCTTCATCCGCATACAGCGGATATCCAGATCCCGGTCGTTCAGCCAGAGGACGGCTGTCGTCAGTTCCCTGGAAAACTCGGCCGAAGCCAGAATGATCCGCACGTCCTGGGCAAAGCGATCCTCGTCCGGTTCGCTCCAGTCGAGATGCTCCAGCAGCGCCTCGCGGGCATCGGCGGAACTGTCGATTTTTTGCAGGTAGCCGGAGAAGACTTCCACGGCCCGGTCGAATGTCATCGCCGAGACCATCGCCGCATAGCGAATCGCCTGCAGTTCCATATGTCCGCCATCGTCTGTCCGCTTGAGTTCGATCACCACCAGGTTGGCATCCTTATCGACACCCAGCAGATCGATCCGCCGACTCCCTTCGGTCCACTCCCCGAACTCCTCGGCAATCACCAGCGTGTCCGGCGAAATCACCTCCACCTGCATCCGCAACAGCCGCTGCAGATCATTCCGCTCCTTGACCCCCGCTTTGGCATAAGAGGTTTCTTTCAGCTCCCGCAGGGAATCCGCCGTGATTTCATAAATGGCCATGGTGTTTCCTCAGTGCAACTCACGTAAAGTACAGAATAATAAGTTAAGTCATGTGACTGGTTTCATTAAAGAGTGATAAAACCAGTCCCATTTAATCTCTTCCTTCTCACTGAATTCATAATACACAACCACAGTACCCAAATGTATACAACCTTTCTAGATAACAGAGCTACAGAGACTAACATAAAAACAATGTATTCCATGCAATGCTCCTTTTTGGTGAGGGGATGGTTTTGGTGTGCAACTTAAAATCAGCAATTTGTCAGCAACCGACTGATTGAAAACCGTAACCTGAACTGGTATGGTGAGGTGTAAATATGTACGAGCAAATTCTCCCAGCAGCATTCCGTTCTTTCAGCTCGGAACTTCCTTTCTGAACTTGAATTAACTCACTGTTTTTCAAAGAGTCAACAGACGCGATTCCAATAATGGCCGAGGCAGACAACTGGACAACCGTTACTGAATCAAAGTTTTCCTGGGAAAGGGAAGCCCTTGACTATGTGCGTAGTCAGTTTCCCAAATTTGCGCCCTACCGCGCCTGGTCCAATTTCGAATTCATCGCCGATGACGGAAGTATCAATGAGGTCGATCTGCTCGTCTTCTCGCCCCAGGGATTTTTTCTCATCGAGATCAAAAGCAGTCCCGGCAGGCTCCAGGGAGATGCGGGTACCTGGACCTGGGAAAGGGACGGCAAGCGATACCCGGTCGACAACCCGCTCATCGCCACCAACCTCAAAGCCAAAAAACTCAGTTCACTGCTGCAGAAACAGAAGGCGCTCAAAAACAGAGGCCGCCTCCCGGAACAGGATCGTGCGCGAGCCGTTTCGAAGAATGTTTCGCACGTCACGAGTTTCAGCAATTCAATTCCCACTCCATTCATCCGCTAGTGCTTCGGCTTGCTTCATCACAAGTTCGATCGCTTCCAGTTGTTGATCAGGTGGGTATTTGTAACGACGCAGTAATCGTCGTACTAGATTTCTCAGCTTCGCCCGAACGCTGTCACGGACTTTCCAGTCAACGGTTGTGTTCGAACGGAGCCTTTCCGTCAGTTCCGTCGCAAGTTTTTTCAGAACGTCATCTCCGAGCTCTCGCACTGCACTCTGGTTGTTAGCCAGGGCGTCGTAAAATGCGAGTTCATCGGAATTGAGGCCAAGTTCTTCGTCTTTCTTGAGTCGTTCCTGATAGTCTTTGGCCATCGCGATCAGCTCTTCGATCACCTGAGCGGTTTCGATAGAGCGGTTGTGGTACTTCCTGAGAGTTTTGATCAGTCGGTCCGTGTACTTCTCCTCCTGCACAACATTGCGAGACGAACGACTGCGGATCTCGTCACGCAGCAGTTTTTCCAGCAATTCCACCGCCAGGTTTTTCAGCGGCATGTTGCGGATGTCTTCCAGAAATTCGTCTGAGAGCAAGCCGATGTTGGGTTTGTCGAGATTGGCAAGAGCGAAAACGTCGACGACGCCATCGGAAACGATAGCATTGTCGAGGATCTGTTTCATCGCCGTGTTTCGTTGCTCATTCTTTAATTTCTGATTTACCGTCGTTTCTTTGACGATCACGGCTCGCACTGCGGAGAGGAATGCTATTTCAATATGGTACTCGGCGGCTTCATCCAACGTACTGCATAACGAATACGCTTTGTTGATCGATGCCATGATGTCGAGAAAGCGTTGTTTGCCGGTTTTATCGTTTTGCTTTTCGAGAGCAAGGACATGATTCGCGGCAGGAGGCAGTAGTTCGAGTGCAGAATCCTTGTAGCCGGAATAGTCGAATCCGTGGAACAACCCTCTTACCGTGTCCATTTTTTCGTGAAGCACGCGTAGTGCTTCTTCGGCCTTGAGTGTCGGCTGGCCCTTACCTTTGGCGTCGGTATAGGTTTTGAGTGCCTGCTTCAGTTCGAAGCCGATGCCGATGTAGTCGACGACAAGACCGCCTGGTTTATCTTTGAAGACGCGGTTCACGCGGGCGATGGCCTGCATCAGGTTGTGCCCCTTCATCGGTTTGTCGACGTACATCGTGTGGCAGCAGGGGGCATCGAAGCCGGTCAGCCACATGTCGCGAACGATCACGATCTTGAGCGGATCGTCGGGGTCCTTGAATCGCTTTTCGAGCCGCTTCTTCTGTCTCTTTGTGAAAACGTGTTGCTGGATATCCGCTTCATCGGTCGCCGAACCGGTCATGATAATGCGGATGGCTCCATCTTCATGGTTGTAACCGACCTCTTTCCCTTCGTCGTTTGTGATCTTTGTCCCTGCCCATTCGGGACGCCGTTCAATGATCTCGGCGAACAGGTCAACGCAGATTTGGCGACTCATGCCGACAAACATCGCCTTGCCTTCAACCGCTGCATTGCGTTTCTCAAAGTGTGCCACGACATCGGCGGCAACTTCAGCGAGGCGTGGTCCGGAACCGACCAGCCTGGTCAGTTCTGCCCAGCGTCCCTTGGTTTTTTCGCGTGCGGCCACATCCTCGTCGTCTTCGATGACTTCATCGACGTCTTTGTTCAATTCGTCGATCTGAGCACGGTTAATGTCGATTTTGACCAGGCGGCTTTCATAGTAGATCGGAACAGTGGCTCCGTCGTCGACAGCGTCCTGGATGTCATAGATACTGACATAGTCGCCAAAGACGCCGCGGGTGTCTTTATCCTCTTTGTCGATCGGCGTACCCGTAAAGCCGATGAAGGACGCATTTGGCAACGCGTCCCGCATGTGTTTGGCAAAACCGAAGACGTACTTCGCGTCAATGACTTCACCGGTTTCCTGATCCTTGATCTGTTTTAATCGCGCCTTCATGCCATATTGGCTGCGGTGCGCTTCGTCGGAGATCACGACCACGTTGCTCCGATCGCAGAGCCGGGGATGTTTTTTCTCCTCGTCCAACAGCGAGAATTTTTGCACGGTCGTAAAGATGATGCCGCCCGATTCTCGTGAGGCCAGCATTTCGCGCAGTTCTTCCCGACTGTTGGCCTGTTCGGGTGTTTGCTTCAGTAAATCCTTAGCCATACAAAACTGCTGATAAAGCTGACCGTCCAGTTCGTTACGATCGGTCACCACAACCAGTGTCGGGTTTTTCATCGCCGGTTGCTGCAACAGTTTACCAGCATAGAAACACATCGAGATGCTTTTACCGCTGCCCTGCGTATGCCAGAACACGCCCGCCTTATTGGAGCCAGCCGACAGCTTGTTCTCGTGATCGGCAACAAGTTTCCTGATGTAGGCGTCCGCGGGATCCCCTGACGCAATCATTGTTGCGTCTACAGCCTTCCGCACACCGTGGAACTGATGATATCCGGCAATTTTTTTGATCAGGAAATCGCCGTCCTCTTCAAACAAAACAAAGTGTCGCAGGTAATCCAGGAACAGCTCAGGATTAAAGAAGCCGCGAACGACTTTCTCTAACTGAAATTCCAGCAGCGGTCGATCGTCTTCATCCTTGATCGCATTCCAGGGCATGAACCGTTCTTTATTGGCCGTCAGTGAACCGACTCGCGCCGTCATCCCATCGCTGATGACCAGAACCACATTGTAGGCCAGCAGGTCGGAAATTTCGTCTTTGTAAGTCTGCAGTTGTGAATAAGCCTTCCATACATCGGCCGCTTCATCTGCCGGGTTCTTCAATTCGACAACTGCCAGCGGCAAGCCATTCACGAAGACCACCAGGTCGGGCCTGCGCGCCCGCCGGGAGCCGGTCACGCTGAACTGAGTGACGACCAGAAAGTCGTTATTGTCCGGATTTTGAAAGTCGATGATCTGAGCATAGATTGATTCCTTTCCTTCGTCAGTATTGTATTCGACCTGGACGCCATTCGTATAAAGTCGATGCAGGGCCCGGTTGTTTTGTTCCAGGGTGGGCTGATCGGGGTTAGTCAGGACATGCACAACCTCATCGACGGCAATCTTTGGAAGATCAGGATTCAGTCGAGCCACCACCTCAGCCAGGCGATCTTTCAAGACGACCACTCGATAGTCATGCCGCTCGGGTTCGTCCCCATCGGGCGAGATGTCCACACCGTTAGCGTAGTTCCAGCCGGTATCTTGAAACCAGTTGATGCAGAGGTCTTCAAGTTTGTCTTCATTGATCATGATAAACCAACTCCAGCCGCTTGACCGGCAACTGATTTGATGGTTTCAAGCAATTCGTTTGGTGGTCCAACCAAAGGACTCATGCCAATCCAGAAATCTGACTCATCTAATGGAAGGTATTCAACGTCTGTCGTGCAGACCAAGCCAACAGAGCGGTCAAAGTCTTCAGGTGCGATTCTTTCTTGCGTCAAACCAGACTCGATCTTGCGAATCCGGGCAGTGTTACGTTTTCGCAGTTGTTTGAGTTGTTCCGTCTGTCGATTCCGCAAAAGCGAATAGTGTCCTATCATGTATTCTGAAGTTTTTGACATTGCCTTGCAGTCGAGTACAAAAAGGCAGCGGTCAACGACAAAAGCAATATCGATCTCTTCTGCTCCGACTGAGTCTTTTACGTTGCGTTGAAAGACGTAGTCATTTTCCGACAGTGAAAGTTCGCGGGCGAAAAATGACATCGCTTGCTTTTCAAACCATGGTCCAGTCACGTCACCAATATTTTTGGTTTCGTCTCGCCCAACAACGGAAGCCTGCAGCAGCGTATGCCGCAGGCAGTCAGAAAGCCACGTTGCATCAAGCGCCAGCGTCTTGGAAGACAGCCTGACAAAAAGCTTCGGCGAATTGTCGTAAACGGCATCGCCTTGTGTCCATGTGAATTGGTCTATCAGATGATCAATCTGAGTCTCAGCCAATTTCGGCACTGATGGATATTCGCGCTGGCTGGATTCAGAGACTTCCAATAACGCTTGAATCCATGCTTCTTTTGAGGATCGCAACATTCCCAGCGTTGCCACGTCATTCCAATGACCAAGGATCTGTTGTCGAAAAGATATTGTTTCATCGTCCCAGTCAATCCGAATCCCCCGCTCATATTCATTAAATCTGGGATAGCGTAAAGAGTGATAAATGAACTGGGAAACGGTGTAGAAAAATGACACCAGCTCTTGTGCGTTTTGCGACAACGCGACTTCAAATGCTGGCCTTAATGCACTGTCCAAGAGAAGTCTGTCGTATGGAATTGCCGTTGATTGATGGGGGTGGCCTGGATACGAATCGTAATCAGGCTGAAGCACATAGCCCAGTTCAATCTCAGCAGGAGGTTCAACAGACTTCAGGTAAAGTCTGTCATTACAAACCTGGCTCACGCCAAACCAGTTGCACAGGTCCTTTTCAAGAGCAAATACGGTAGCGGCATCGTACCAAAGCCCTGCACTTCCGCTGGTAGTTCCAAACTGGCCTCGCCGTTGCTCGTAAAATTGCACCGATTCGGTATCCTGCAACGCAAGGGCATTGTTTTCATCATTCGAGAAAACCTGAAAACCCTTGCATGCGAAGCGGTAACGTGATTCGGCGTCATACAAAGCCGCCGCAAGTGAAAACACTTTCGCAATAGCGAGTAGCTCGGGTTGTCCAAGCCCTTCGTAACTAATGCCAGCCTGGCCATTCGACTCAACCCATTCGAAAGGTTCCGAATCGTCTGTAACTTGCAAAACCAGTTTGCCAGCGAGCCGTACAACCGGGTTTACCCATTCGGTGAGTTGTTTTCCTGTTGACTCTTGAAGCTCGTCCCAAAGTTGATCGGCCCACCGGCGAATCAAAACAAACCAATACTGACGACTGTGTCTTGGAGACGCGATGGCTTCACTTGCACTATTGAGAATCTCGTCAATGATGATCTGAACCTTCACAGCGTCGAAATTCGCAGTCCGCCATACCGGTCGTTGTCTACAACGATGGATCGTCAATTCTGCGACTTCGGACATTGCCGCCACGCGTGCATGCCTACCACCATCGATTAGCTGCTCTTCACGCGAGATTGCAGCGTTGCCTTGAAGGCAACACTTTTTGAATTTTCGCCCACTTCCACAGGGGCATAGATCGTTTCGACCGGTTTTCGGTTTTGACATCATGCACAAACTCCCATGGCCACAATGATCTGAGCGTAGATCGTTTCCTTGCCATAGTCACTGTTGTATTCGACTTGGACGCTGCTGGTGTAGAGTCGATGCAGGGCCCTATTGTTTTGTTCCAGGGTGGGTTGATCGGGGTTAGCCATGACATGCACAACCTCATCGACGACAATCTGTGGAAGATCAGGATTCAGTCGAGCCACCGCCTCAGCCAGGCGATCTTTCAAAACGACCGCCCGGTAGTCATTCCGCTCTGGATCGTTCCCGTCGGGCGAGATGTCCACGCCGTTAGCGTAGTCCCAGCCGGTATTTTGGAACCAGTTGAGGGCGAGTTGCTCGATTTGGTTTTCGATAATCATACCTATGCTTCCGCCTCAAGCTTGAGTTTAGTCATGAATGCTTCAATTAAATAGAATTGGTTTTGGCCAAACCAAATTGGGAAAACGTTTGCAGTCGAAAGGAACTTCTCTCGTTCTCCCTTGTTGTCGTCATCTTTCAATTCAACGAAGGCATAATGTCTAGGCACGTGGCCTGGATCATTGTTTGCTATAAAATTTTGCATCGCCTGAATTGTTCGATCGGAATAAAGACTGCATCCGAGAAATAAAAGTGACCTTCCGAATAATACCTTGTCTAAAAACTTCTGCACGGTGCCTTCATCTTTGTAAGCTTTTTCGTATTCGCAAGTGAGCAAGACCCTATCGGCGACTTTATCACAGTGACCATGGATTTTAAGTAGCATTCTGGTACCAGCCGCAATTTGACGAAGCACTTCAGGAAGGTCCGTCCCTGTCTTTATAATGTCAAAGCCTTGATATCGGTCATGAGAATAGACGCTTTCGATTAATTGATCGAAGTTAGTGGTAATCAAACTCGTATTCGGAAACATCTCTGGAAGCAGATTGATCGGCCCTTTGGCGGGCTTCATTCGACCAAACATTGCTTCCAATTTCTCATTGAAGAGCGCGGGCGTAAGTTCATCATAGATTATTTGTGCGCACTCTTCGTACTTGCCATCAATAATGAGTTCATTTACATCGTTTTGGGAAATGTTCGAACCATTGGCCAGTCTATGGAGCGTGTCTCCCCACAGTGGATAACCACTTTCATACGACATTCCTGCACCTACAAATGCAGTCATATTTCCACCAGAAAATGACTTGACTAATTTGTCGAATCGGTCCTCGTTATCGAACTCTTCCAAAGCAGCGTCAGCTTCACGAATCAAGTCTGCTTCGCGGCTATCACGCCATTCCTGAAACGCATAGTCATAGACTTCTGTACGCAATTCCCTGAGCGCCTCGCTGGGACGAATAAACTCTCCCTTCAATTCGAAAGTGCCCTTCACTACTTCTAATTCTTTGACGTCATCAATTTCATCATCGAATAATTTCTTTAGGTATTCCATGCCCGTTTCCCCTCCGGACTATGAAAATCGGACACCGCTAAACTACCAGATAAAAGACGGGGGAGTAACTGGTCGCGAAGTTCGGATAATATTGAGACTTGTCGCCAGTTCTCATCAATTAGATCTGTCATTGGTACAACCAATTCACCAAACGCATTTTGTAATTCAATGGGTGGTACTAAAAGACTAATCTTCCGCAACTCGCTTTGCTTAATTCCAACAACTGTCGTCCCACTTGATCTGGCGAAAAGATCATGCTGAAAATACTCAGACTGCATTAAAAACCTGAGATAAGAGTTGTGGAGACAATCTGCCTTTCCACGAAGTGTAATCACCCTTTGGGCAAGAGCTACCTTCCTTCTGTCAAGCTGAGCAACTTCACCGAGTGGAGCTTCAGTCGTCATTATTATGTCACCAGGTTTTGGTAATCCGCGACACATCCATTTATCAAAATCTTCCGTTGCAATGAATTCGGTAATTGGGAGTATACGTCCGGATTTGACGATCTTTGCAGTTACTAGTGGGATTCCAGCCTCAGTTTTCTCTGGAGTTTTTCCCCGGTAATCAATTATCGAATCCATTACGTCTTCGAGTGGTAAAACGCTCCAGCCGTCGGGGATTGGTCCGAGTTCGGAGTCTTGGAAGGTAGAGGGGAAAAGCTCGAGAACCGATGGATCGTGCGTGGCCGAACTCGCAGAGCTGGGAGGCATCTGACCCGCGTTGATTTTGACCGGGTCGAAATCGACGAACCAACTCTTGAAGAGCGCCCGCGCAAGAGATTCCAGAGTCGCATTCATCCGACGGTTCAACTCGATCTTGTCGTCCAATGCTCCGAGGATGGACGCGATTGCTCGCTGTTCGTGGAGTTGAGGCACAACAACTGTGAGTTTTCGTTGCGCCGTGATTGGTACTTGGTTTCGTGTCGTATGACTCATCACCGATGCAAGTTGATTTTGAAAATCACGTCCGCGAAAGAACGTTGCGAGATATCGAGGCAGCAATCGCGAACTGTCCAGTCGGTAGTAAGTTAACGAAGTCCCAACCAAAACGCGTTCCTCTAACTGTGGAACGAGCGCAACGCGCCCTATGGTCGCATTGTGCGATAGAAGTACATCGTTCTCTTTGATGAATCCGTAATTGAAACTTTCAGCCGTTTCAGTGTTTAGACGCGGTGCGTTCTCCCAGTTAATCTGCCCGTCATCACTAATGAGTTTGGCAGTCAGGAATGGAACCCCTTCATTGCCAAACTCGGCGACTCGCGGATAGAGCGAACCGTAGTTTCCATCTTTGTGTGCAATGATGATTCCTTCTTCTATCAAATCGCCGATTGTGTATCGGTCTTGATTATCAGACATAAGCAACTCCGTGTCTGACTTCTGGGCTTTCACCAACTTGCCGATTCATTCCCCCACCTCTGGCAAGGCAAAGCCCAGCTTTTGCATGTTATCGCGGATCGCAGTTTGCAGTTTTTCGGACTCGTGAAATTGAGTGGCTAACTCGCGGGTCAATTCTGTCATTTTTTCGGCAAAGGGGACGCCGTCGTCTTCCGCCTCTTCTGCACCGACGTAGCGACCAGGGGTGAGCACGTAGTCATGTTCGGCGATCGCTTCCAGACACGCGCTTTTGCAGAAGCCGGGGATGTCTTCGTAGCTGTCTTTGTCACGCTTCCACGTATGAAAGGTGTTGACGATCAGCGCGGTGTCTTCATCCGTGAAAGCTCTTAGAACTCGGTCCACCATGTAGCCCAGCTTGCGGGCGTCGATGAAGAGTACTTCGCCTGCTCGGTCGCGGAAAGCGGCAGTGCCCCGGCCTCGTTTCTGTTTCGTTTTGGTCAGGAACCAGATACACGCCGGTATCTGCGTGTTGGTAAAGAGCTGGCCGGGTAAGGCGACCATGCATTCGACAAGGTCCTTTTTGACGATCGTCTCGCGAATCTCGCCTTCCCCCTTGGTGTTACTGCTCATCGAGCCATTGGCCAGCAGCAGAGCCATTGAGCCTTTGGGGGCCAGGTGATAGAGCATGTGCTGCAACCAGGCAAAGTTGGCGTTGCCCTGGGGGGGATCGCCGTGGACCCAGCGTGCATCGCCCTCCAGTTTGCCGTCCCACCATTCTTTCATGTTGAACGGCGGATTGGCCATCACATAGTCGGCTCGCAGATCCGGGTGCAGGTCGCTGGTGAACGAGTTGGCGGGTTGTTTACCAAAGTTAAAGTCGATGCCGCGAATAGCCATGTTCATCGCCGCCAGTCGCCACGTGGTGGGATTCGATTCCTGTCCGTAGACCGAGACGTCGCCGATCTTCCCGCCGTGCTCTTCGATAAATTTCTCGCTGGAGACAAAGAAGCCGCCACTGCCCATTGCCGGGTCATAGACGCGCCCCTTGAACGGTTCAAGCATTTCGACAATCAGGTTGACGATAGATTTCGGCGTGTAGTACTGCCCCCCTTTTTTGCCTTCGGCGAGGGCGAATTGGCCGAGAAAGTATTCGTAGACGTGGCCCAGGATGTCTTTGGCGTCGAGGCCCTGGTGCTGAAAGGGGATTTCGGCAATCAGGTTGATCAGGCCAATGAGGCTCTCTTGCGGCAGCTGGAGCTGGGTGTAGTTCTTGTTGAGGACCCCTTTGAGCTTGGGGTTTTCCTTTTCGACTTCGGCGAGGGCGTCGTCGATGAGTTTTCCAATGGAGGTGATTTTGTAGGTCGTCTTCTTGCCGTTGACGATTTCGATTTCTGTCCCGGAAGCGAGGGGCGCGTTTTCCTGAATCGTTTTCCAGCGGGCCAGGGCAGGCACCCAGAAGACATTTTCTTCAACATAATAGTCGCGCACTTCCAGTTCCTGATGAATTGTCTCTTCATACTCACCTTCCGCTTCATAGTCAGCCGGATCGAGAAAGTAGTCGTGGTTTTCGTCCCGCAACTGGGCTTCAATTTCCCGCTGTCGCAATTCAAAAGCGTCGGAAACGTACTTCAAAAATATCAATCCCAAAACAGCGTGCTTATAAACGGCTGCATCGAGATTTGACCGCAGCTTGTCCGCTGCCGTCCAAAGTTTTTTATCGAGTTCCCGTAGAAACTGTTGCGTCTCAGTCATATTGATAATTTGTCTTTGTTGTGTGAAAAGTCTAATAAGATTGACTACACGTGCTGCGCCAATACTGCACCAAGAACGTAACCAGAGTATGTCTCTTTGTCTAGCGACACAGACCTGGCTCCAAGTATGAGATCAGTCATAAGCCTAAGTGCTGTATTGTTTTCATGGCTGTTCGGCCTAACCCCTTGCAAAATATCAGCATACCGCGATTTCAGACTGAACGAAAGCAAAACAGGGAAAGAATGTACGCTGGCTGCGCGAAGAGAGCCAGTCCGACCAAAAGGATCCACAGTCACTGGGAGCGGCTGCCCGCTTCCAGCTGGAAACGGGTGGCTTTCTTGACTGGGCACGTCTCCAGTTGCGGCACGGTGATGCGGTAGAAGTTTTATCGCAGGCCTATCTGCAACTGTTTGAGAAGGTCACACAGGTCCGCGAACGACAGGCACAGCATTTTTCTCAGTTACTGGCGGACTGGACTTCAGCTGGTTCGAAGGGAAATGATGTCATACCAGTCGAACAGATCCTGGAACAGATCGTCGCCCCGCTGGCTGCAGAACAACCAGTGTTGTTAATCGTAATTGACGGCATGAGTGTAGCCGTCTGTCGTGAACTACTCAGTAATCTCACTCGACACGAGTGGGTAGCACTGGCAGAACCGAATCACCGCTTCAACCGTCCCGCCATGTCAGTGATACCCTCTGTGACCGAATTCTCCCGGACCAGCCTGCTGACAGGAAAATTGAAACAGGGAGGTCAAAACGAAGAAAAAAAGGGATTCCAAAATCACCCTCAACTCACAGGCAGCAACAAAAATGCACAGCCTCCGCTGCTGTATCATAAAGCAGGGTTGCAGGGACCTGATCAAAGTGATCTGGCGGGAGACCTGCGAAAAGAAATCGCTTCTTCGCGAAGTGTAGTAGGCGTCATAGTGAATGCCGTGGATGATAATTTACTCAAAGGGGAACAGCTTGATACGCGCTGGTCTCGCGAACAGATACAGGTCCTGCCAACCCTGTTGCATGAAGCCCGCAATGCCAGCCGCCTGGTAGTGCTTGTCAGCGATCATGGTCATGTGCTGGACTGTCAGACGCAACACAGACCCGGCATGGATGAAGCCACAGGAGGCGAGCGCTGGAGGCCGGCAGTTGTGGCACCGACAGAAGAAGAGACACTGATCTCAGGCAGTCGAGTCTTAAGCCCTGGACAGAAACTGGTTGCCCCCTGGAGCGAACGAATCCGCTACACCATGAAGAAAAACGGTTACCACGGAGGCCTGTCACCACAGGAAATGATTGTGCCGATCGTTGTATTGTCCAGTACAGATGAAATCCCGTCAGGCTGGAGTGAGCAACCCATTGATACACCTGCCTGGTGGGATGAATTTTTACCTGAGATCGAAGAAAGTAAACCGGCAGCGCCCACCAAGCCAAAACGGAAGCCGGTGTCAAAAACACCGCTGCTGTTTAATGACCTTGAAGACGAACCGGAAACATCTACCCCCGCTGAAGCACCCGCGGTACCTGCATGGATTCAGAGTCTGCTTGAAAGCCCGGTTTTCAAAGACCAGAAACGTCTGGGCGGACGACATCTTCCCGATGATGCCACCTTTACGCGTCTGCTGCATGCCCTGGACCGACGGGAGGGAACAATGACACTGCACGCACTGACACGCGCACTCGCAGCACCTCCCATGCGAATGCGGGGTATCCTGGCAAAAACCGAACGCGTGCTGAATGTAGACGGTTACGATGTCATTCGCTACGACGAAACATCCGATACCGTAGAGCTCCAGCGTGACCTGCTACTCAAACAATTCGGTCTGGAGGACTAGACAACAATGATCAGTCCCCGCCGCAGAGAAGAAATTATTGACGCCCTCAGACGTGGTACCGTCCCCCAGAACAGTCTCGATGCATTTGCCGTCGGTCTCGATCGTTTTGAACCAGCACTCAAAGAAGAACTGGAGAAGGTTGCTTCCTCAGGCGGAGTTTTTAAGGCAGTCCGAGGTGAATACGGCTGCGGAAAAACATTCTTCTCGCGCTGGCTCGCAGATCAGGCACGAAAACAGGGATTTGCCTCGGCGGAAGTCCAAGTATCGGAAACGGAGACGCCCCTGCATCGCCTGGAAACAGTCTACCGCAGGTTGATGGAACGGCTTTCCACAGCGGATACTCCCCAGGGTGCCTGGCGAAATATTGTCGATGGCTGGTTCTATGCCCTTGAGGAAGATGTCCTGTCTGAAGGACAGATCGATGAAGCAGATCAGCAGGCCCTGCTGGAGCGTACGAACGAGTTACTGGAACAGCGACTCGCCAAGGTGACCGATATCACGCCGACTTTCAGCTCAGCCCTGCGAGGTTATCGACGGGCACAGGTAGCAGACGAAAGAGCAATCGCAGATGGTATTCTGGCCTGGCTGGCCGGGCAACCTAATGTGTCTGCCTCCGCCAAACGGTATTGTGGCGTGAAGGGTGACATTGATCACTTTGGTGCATTGAGTTTTCTACAGGGAGTCTTGACAGTTCTGCGTGATTCTGGTCACCCGGGACTGCTGTTGATTCTGGATGAAGTGGAAACCATTCAACGCGTGCGCAGCGATGTACGGGATAAGAGTCTCAATGCACTGCGTCAGCTGATTGATGAAGTCGATTCCGGTCGATTTCCCGGACTCTATCTGCTCGTGACAGGTACGACTGCGTTTTATGAAGGTCCGCAGGGAATTCAACGACTGGAACCACTGGCCCAACGCCTGCATGTCGACTTCCAGACCGATGCCCGATTTGACAATCCCCGCGCCCCACAAATTCGACTCCCGGCCTTCAGCCTGGAACGTCTCTGCCTGGTTGGATGCAAGGTCCGTGATATCTACCAGCAGCATGCACAGGCTTCAGAACGGATTGCTGAGTTGTGTGATGACAGCTATGTGCAGGAACTGGCTCAGTCGGTGGCAGGTAAACTCGGTGGAAAAGTAGGAGTGGCACCCCGGATCTTTCTGAAGAAACTGGTTGCGGACATCCTCGACCGCATCGACCAGTTCGACGATTTCAAACCGCACGAACATTATACGCTGACCATGACCGATTCAGAATTAACCACGGTCGAACGCCAGGCCGCTGGTGCCACGGATATAGATCAGATCGAACTCGAGTTATAGAAATGTGTCTGAAAGAACAGCCGGATACTTAAATTATTAAAAATGATTTCAGAAAAATAAAGAGTGACATTGAGCAGTTTTGACCTTCTCCATCCTGCACTGCAGCATCACATTGTCAACAGTCTCGGCTGGCGGGAACTGCGTCCGTTCCAGGAAGCGGTCATACCGCAGATCCTGGCAGGCAAACATCTGATTGTGCTCGCGCCTACGGCAGGAGGAAAAACGGAAGCCGCCTTTTTTCCGGTTGTCTCCCGGATGCTCACGGAAGAATGGAACGGCCTGAGCGTCCTTTATATCTGTCCCATCAAGGCGCTGCTCAATAATCTTGACGTCCGTCTCGAAGGCTACTGTCGCCTGCTGGGAAGACGCTCTGCGTTATGGCATGGCGATGTGAAGCCTTCAGAACGTAAAAAAATCCTGCGAGAACCACCCGACTGCCTGTTGACGACTCCTGAATCTCTGGAGGTAATGCTGGATTCCCCGAATGTCGATGCGCAGCGACTGTTTGGCAATCTGCAGGTTGTCATCATTGATGAAATTCATGCCTTCGCCGGAGATGATCGAGGCTGGCATCTGCTCTCAGTGTTGGAACGGATTTCTCGAATTGCAGGTCGGGAACTACAGCGCCTGGGACTTTCCGCAACCGTGGGAAATCCTGAAACGCTGGTTGACTGGATGGCTGGTTCCTGCGAGGGGCCGCGCGACGTATTTTTGCCGCTTGCTTCCGGTTCAGATGCTGCAGATGTCCAACTGGATTATGTCGGCTCACTCTCCAATGCAGCTGTCGTCATTTCCCGACTGCACCGTGGCGAGAAACGACTGGTGTTTGTCGACAGTCGTGCCCGGGCAGAACAACTGGCCGCCGAACTCAGGCGTCTGGAAATCACGACATTTGTCACGCACAGTTCCCTTAGCCAGGAACAACGGAAACAGGCCGAAGAGGCTTTCGCTTCCAGAGATGACTGCGTGATTGTCGCTACCAGCGTCCTCGAACTGGGTATTGATGTAGGGAACCTGGATCGAGTGATACAGATCGACTCCCCTCCCACTGTCTCTAGTTTTTTGCAAAGAATGGGGCGCACCGGACGCCGCGCAGGAACACTGCGTAACTGTCTGTTTCTGGCAACCAAGGAAGAAATGCTGATTCAAGCGGCGGCTTTGATAGATCTCTGGTCCACAGGTTATGTTGAACCGGTACAGCCACCATCTCTGCCTTACCATATTCTGGCCCAACAATTGATGGCGTTGATCCTCCAGGAAAGCGGTATTGGACAGAGAGACTGGTTTTCCTGGCTGAGTGGCGTTTCAGGATTTCAGTCAATCCCCCCCAGCCAGGTTGATCAACTGGTATCATCGATGTTGGAACGCGGTATCCTGTGGGAAGATTCTGGTATTTTAGGAATGGGACAGTCAGGGGAAGAAACATACGGTCGGCGTAATTTCATGGAACTGTTTTCCGTGTTCCTTTCCCCCCCTCTTTTTTCGGTATTGTACGGGAGACAGGAACTGGGTTATGTCGATGAAATGACCTTTCTCAGCAAACAGGATGGGCCACGAATTTTACTGTTAGGCGGGCGGGCATGGCAGGTCAATCACATCGACTGGCAAAGACGAAAAGCCTACGTGGAACCAACTGAATCAAAGGGAAGAACACGCTGGCAGGGTTCAGGACAGGGACTGAACTTTCAAATGACACAGTCTATGAAACAGATACTGTCAACAGATTTAACCCGTGATTACTTGTCACAACGGGCCACTCAATACCTGACAGAAATCCGTGAAGAATACGCCTGGCTAGACCCAGTTTCTTCGATTGCCATACAAACAGATGGCCAGGAAGTCGAGTGGTGGACTTATGCAGGTTCGCAGGTCAATGCAACTCTGGCGCGGCAGCTTTCACAAATGACTCGACATGTTGTTCAGTTTGACAGCTTCACACTGACCTTCCACCAGACACTAAAACTGCAGGACGTCGAAGCTGCGATCAAAGCGGTCTGTCAACGAGATCCAAACGAAATGTATCCATCTATTGAAGAGGACGCGATCATAGGATTGAAGTTTTCTGAATGCCTGCCAAGAGATCTCGCAATCGAAATGTTGGAGCATAGACTGCAAGATAGTGAATCCACACAGAAACTTTTCCAGCAACCAATCAGGTTTGTGATTCAGCAGTAAATATATGAAGAACATATATTGGGACAAAGACTGGCACGATTACGCCAGGCAGTTGAATAGCGTGATTGTACCAGCCAGCGCGTGCATGATCTGATTGATCTAGATCTGCAGGAGACACTGGAGAGACTCGCTGTTGAATGAGTTAGCTTACTGCGAGCAGCCTGGTTCTGACGCGTGGATTTCTCTCGTTTTTTTCAAGATTTTCGGTCTGCGAATCACAGTGCCCAAATATCATGTTCTCACAAGATATTATTTTAATTGAAGTTACAGCCGTGACCGTAAAGTAAGAATAACAAAAATACCGTCCGGGAGGGGAGCTAATTCTCGCTTTACTGATCTGAGGCTTGCTGGGGGGGATTTTGAAAAAGATTTCTGGGTACCCAGTTTTAGAACTGCAGCCATCATGACACAAAATATTCTGTGCCCCCCAAATTCACCATCGGCAAATGCGGAAACGTGGTTTACAAATGATTTGGCCTGATTCGTGACCCAGGCTGAGTCCGGACTTCGAGTTGACGGTGTCACAAAGACTTCACGGGTCTCAAGATGCATAAAAACCAGTACATATAAATCGACGAGCCCCCGCGGTGTCACGGTTCGTTTCGTAAAGAAATCGCAGGCCTAGAGTGCTTCCGCATGAGCTTTGAGAAACTGGTCTCAGGTGCCGGTACTTCGATTCGGACTCGGCTCGATCCCTGCTTCCTTGACGATAATTTTCACAGTCTGTCGGTAGGCCTGGGAAATACCGAGTTTCCAGAGTTCATATTCGATTGACGATCTCTTTTAGTGCTCTGCTGAACCTTTACTGAATGCTGGGCCGCAGAGTTGAGGTAATTTACCTTAGACTGTGTCCAGTTTTACTATAGCGTCTCCAGGGCCATTTGG